>ERZ1643249.75-NODE-75-length-149322-cov-8.291103_pt1 | contig 149322 bp, 140 predicted proteins | sample MGYA00579263_ERZ1643249 | MGnify/ENA primary metagenome ERZ1643249 (study PRJEB29033, sample SAMEA4952264) | chicken gut metagenome | biome: Broiler Chicken; feature: Gastrointestinal Tract; material: Caecum | place: Ireland | collected 2018 | study: Broiler...
CCTTGTCGTAGGAGAAAGTGATGTCCTTGATCTTGTTGTTGTACAGCGCGCCGAAGATGACCGCGCCGACGCCCACCGTCCTGGCGATCTCCTCTTTGTTTTCGAGGGAAGGATTCTTTTCGGCGATGATGTCGTGCGCCTTTTGCACGCATTTTTGGATAACGTCCTCCAAATATACGACCTTTCCCTTGCGCGTGGACATGGAACCGTCTTCCAGAGAGACCATGCCGTACGCGACGTGAACGAGGTCTTTCGCCCACTCCTTGCCCATGAGTTCGAGCACCTTGAAAAACTGCTTGAAGTGCAGGTTCTGCTGGTATGCGACCACGTACAGGCACTTATAAAAATCGTACGTCTTTTTGCGGTAGATGGCCGCGGCGATGTCGCGCGTGGCGTACAGGGACGCGCCGTCCGAACGCAGGATGATGCAGGGAGGCATTCCGTACGCTTCCAGATCGACGATCTGCGCCCCCTCGCTCTCCTTGAGAAGTCCCTTTTCGCGCAGTTCGTCCACGACGGGCTGCATTTTGTCGTTGTAGAAGCTTTCGCCCGCCCAGCTGTCGAAATGCACGTCCAGAAGTTCGTAGATCCTGCTCACGTCCTTTAATGTGAGCTCCTTGAACCAGTTGAAAAGAGCCACGCTCTCCTCGTCCTTGTCCTCGATCTTTTTAAAGAAAGAGCGCGCCTCGTCGTTGAGGGAGGGATCTTTTTCCGCTTCCTCGTGGAAGCGGACGTACAGCGCGTTGAGCGCGCGCAGGCCGCCCTTTTCGATGTCCTCTTTTTTGCCCCAGCGCTTGTACGCGGAGATCAGCTTTCCGAACTGGGTGCCGTAATCGCCCAGATGGTTGATGCCCACGGGGGTATAACCGAGAAATTTGTGCAGCTTATAGAGAGAGCTGCCCAGCACCGTCGTGGAGAGGTGGCCGATGTGGAAGGGCTTTGCAATGTTGACGGAGGAATAGTCGATACAGACGGTTTTGCCCTTGCCCTCGTCCGAAGAACCGTATCTGTCCCCTTCGGACAGGATGCGTTCCAGCGTCTGTTTTGTCCAGAAAACGCGGTCGATCTTGAAATTGACATACCCGTTGAGCGCGCTGACGTCGGAAACGATGTCATCCTTGGGATAGCTTTCCGCGATCTCCTGCGCGATGACCGCGGGCGATTTGCGCATGGTTTTGGCAAGGCGGAAACAGGGCAGCGCGAAGTCCCCCGTCTCCGTGTTGGGAGGGAGCGCGATCATGTTGTAAATTTCTTCCTGCGTGAGTTCGCCCGCCTTTACGCGCGCGGCGATGTGTGCTTTAAAATCCATAACGACCTCTTTGCTTGTTCATTCTCTACAAGTTTAACACAAATTCCGCTTTTTGACAACTTTTTCGCCTTTTGCCCCGCCTTTTATTTTGAATATTTTGCGTTTTGTATTATAATGGTTCGTGAACGAACGGGCGCGCCCTCCGCGCGCGCAAAACAAACCGAGGTAATTTTATGAAATTAGGCGTAGTAGGATTGCCGAACGTGGGCAAATCCACTCTTTTCAATGCGATCACGCACGCGGGCGCAGAAGCCGCAAACTACCCCTTCTGCACCATCGAACCCAACGTGGGCGTGGTGGCCGTCCCCGACGAGCGGCTGGACAAGCTTGCCGCCCTGTACGACAGCAAGAAGATCACCCCCGCCGTCATCGAATTTGTGGACATTGCGGGATTGGTAAAGGGCGCTTCCCACGGCGAAGGACTGGGCAATAAATTCCTCTCCCACATCCGTGAAGTGGACGCCATCGTACACGTCGTGCGCTGTTTTGAGGACGAAAACATCACTCACGTGGAAAACACCATCGACCCCGTGCGGGACATCGAGACCATCAACCTCGAACTCATCCTCTCGGACATGGAACAGGTCCAGCGCCGCCTCGACCGCGCCAAAAACTCCGCCAAGGGCGGCGATAAAAAATTCCTCGCCGAAGCGGAATTTTTGCAGAGAGTGTACGACCACCTCTCCAAAGAACAATGCGCGCGCACGATGAAGCTGACCGAAGAGGAACAGGAATTTATGCAGAACCTCTTCCTGCTCACCTCCAAGCCGGTCATTTACGCCGCCAACATTTCCGAAAAGGACATGGGCAAGGCGGACGACGAACTGCCGATGGTCAAAAAGGTGGAAGAGTTTGCCGCCAAAGAAGGGAGCGAAGTCCTTGTCATCTGCGCCAAGACGGAAGAAGAGCTTTCCCAGCTGCCCCCCGAAGAGGCGCAGATGTTCCTGGAAGAGCTGGGGCTGAAAGAGAGCGGACTTTCCCGCCTGATCAAAAAATCGTATGCCCTGCTGGGACTGATCAGCTACCTCACCGCGGGCGAAAAGGAGACGCGCGCCTGGACGATCGCCAAAGGCACCAAAGCGCCGCAGGCGGCGGGCAAGATCCATACGGATTTTGAAAAGGGATTTATCCGCGCGGAAGTCGTGGACTGGCAGACACTCCTCGAATGCGGCAACTACAACGCCGCCAAGGAAAAGGGCAAAGTCCGTTCGGAAGGAAAAGATTACGTCATCAAGGACGGAGACGTCGTTCTCTTCCGTTTCAACGTATAAATAAGGAGCGCCCCGCCGCGATGCGGCGGGGCGCCTTTTTTTATTTTGCGCGCGGAAGCGTGAGATCGTAACTCAGATTTAAAAGCTTGACGATCTCCTCGTCGGATACGTCCGAATGCAGGCGGACGGTGATCCAGTGCGTCTTGTTCATGTGGTAGGCGGGCAGAACGCCGCGGTAAGTCCCGCACAGTATTTGCGCGAGGTCGGGCGGACATTTGAGGTTCAGGCAGTATTCGCTGCCCGCGCCCTCCCCGAAGTGTTTTAGGGGTACGTACAGGCAGATCCCGAACCATTTCCCCGCGCCGTGGCGGAACACCGCCGTACCCCGATCCCCTTCAAAGGGATAATCCGTGCGCGCGCCGATCAGCTCCTTAGCCGCCGCAAACAGCCTCTCTGTTTCCATTTTTTCTCCTTTTTGCGACTGAACGCGGAAATTCAACACATTGCCGCATTCAGTCGAACTTGTGTAAAATTCGGTTTATCTGTTGATTTTTTGTCCGTTGTGTGATAAAATAGCGATAACAAATCAATAAGGAGGGATTTATGTCTAAGAAATCCAAGCTGAAATACTTTATCCCGGGCGCCATTGCCCTGATATTCGGTATTGCGGCCTTCTGCATGATGTTTTTGCCTGCCATCACCTTTACCGCGGGCAACACGACCTCGGACGGTTATACCGGCGCGCAGCTCGCTTTCGGGTACAAGGAGACCTATCTCGGACAGGAAGTGACCGTTCTCAACTTTAACTTTGTGGCTCTGCTTGCCTACCTGCTTCCCCTCGCGGGCGGCGTGGTCGCGCTGATCACCAAGAACGGTTTTATTTCCAAAATCATTTCCACTGCCTGCTTTGTGGCGGGCGCCGTTCTCCTCTTTTCCATCGTCGCTTACAGCGGCATCGGCAACGTGAAGTTTGACGACAGCGGCCTTTTGGGTTCTGTGGCAAACGCCTTCCTCGAAGAGCTGTACAAAGCGATCGACGAGACCAAGGGCCTCGGCGTGGGCGCCATTGTCGGCGGCATCCTCAGCATCGTCGGCGCGGCGGTCTGCTTCTTCAAAGGCACGATCGCAAAATTCTTCAAATAAGCACGGCTTTGAAAGCGGTTTCTCCTGCGGGAAGCCGCTTTTTTCTTGCCCGTGCGCTCTGAAAAACCTTGACATCTCCCCGTTTTTTGCGTAAAATACATACACCGTGCGCCCGTCGCATATTCTTTTTGTGAGGTGCTTATGAACAGAGGTTTTTTGACCGTTACAAAAGAACGACTGAAAAGCGATCCCGCCGCCTGCGTGATCTTTGCAGCGTTTGCCGCCTTTGAAATTTTTTCGGGGATCTGGTTTGCGGCGCACGCGGAAGCGCGCAACGCTGCCCTTTCCTTTGCCTATCTCCTCATTCTGCCCGCCGCCCTGCTTGCGGAATGGCTGCTGCGCATCCGCTTTCCCGCCCTGTTCCACCTGCTTTTGTTCGTCCTTGCGGCGGGAGGCGTACTTGGCAGCTGTTACGACCTCTATACCGTCCTCCCCTCCTTTGACGAACTGCTGCACGGCATTTCCGGCATCCTTTTCTGCGCCGTTGGGTTTACCCTGTTCAGGCGCATCCTCGGAGAGGACGGGAGCAAAAAAACCTTTTTTGCCTGTCTGCTGGCGGGCGTGCTGTTCAGCCTTGCCATTGCCGTCCTGTGGGAAATGTTCGAGTACGCCGCCTACGCCTTTGCGGGCATCGATATGCAGGAAGATATGATCGTGGACGGATTTTCTTCCTATCTGCTGTCCGGCTCGCACAACCAGACGGTGACCATCGACGGCATCACGCAGACGATCATTTACTACGGCGACGGACAGACGTACGTCATAGAGGGATACCTCGACATAGGAATGTACGACACCCTCAACGATATGCTGGTCTGCACGATCGGATGCTTTCTCTTTGCCCTCCTCCTGCTCCCCGACAGAGTGTTGGGCGGAAAACTGAAAGATCTGCTGATCGGCCGCCCGACCGAAAAGAAGGCGGAATAAAGCAAGATACGCTGTGCAGAGCACTCTGCACAGCGCTTTTTTCGTCAGTTTACCTCTCCGCAGATGACGCCACCGCCCAGGCAGCGGTCTCCGCTGTAAAAGACGGCATACTGGCCGGGCGTGACCGCGCGCTGGGGAAGATCGAAATACACTTCCGCCTGCGTCTCTCCGCGCCGCACCACGCGCACGCCCTGTTCGCTCTGGCGGTAACGGAATTTTGCCGTACAAGCAAATTCCTCTTCCTGCGGGAGAGCGGGGATCCAGTTGATGCCCGTCACAAAACAGGAATTTGTATAGAGCGCGCTCTCGTCGCCGTGCGCCACGTACAGAATGTTGTTTTTGAGGTCCTTTTCGATGACGAACCAGCGTCCGCCTTCCGCCTCCCCTTTCTGTCCGCCGATGCCCAGCCCCTTGCGCTGGCCCAGCGTGTAATACATGAGCCCGATGTGTTCGCCGATGACTTTTCCGTCCCGCGTCATCATCTTGCCGGGGCGGGCGGGCAGGTAGCCGCGCAGGAAATTGCGGAAATTGCGCTCCCCGATAAAGCAGATGCCCGTGCTGTCCTTTTTGGCGGCGGTGGAAAGCCCGTACTTTTCCGCGATGGCGCGCACCTGCGGCTTTTGCTGCTTGCCCAGCGGGAACAGGACGTTTTCCAGCTGTTTCTGCGTGACCTGGTTGAGAAAATACGTCTGGTCCTTGTTGGCGTCCGCGGCTTTGAGCAGGTAATGCACGTCCCCCTGGTGCAGAATGTCGCAGTAATGCCCCGTGGCAATGTAATCCGCGCCCAGTCCGATCGCATAGTCCTTGAAGGGGCCGAACTTGATCTCCCTGTTGCACAGCACGTCGGGATTGGGCGTTCTGCCCGCCTCGTACTCGCGCAGGAAATAGGAAAAGACGCGCTCGGCATATTCCTTTGAAAAGTTGACCGTATAATAGGGAATGCCGATCTTGTTGCACACACGCCGCACGTCCTCGTAATCCGTTTCCGCCGTGCAGCAGCCGTTTTCGCCCTGCTCCTCCCAGTTGACCATATACAGTCCGATGACGTTGTAACCCTGTTCTTTGAGCAACAGCGCGGCGACCGAGCTGTCCACTCCGCCGCTCATGCCCACGACCACCGTTTTCTGTTCCACTGTGTTCACCTTGTCGAGAAATTGATATTATTATACCCCCTGCGGGGCGGAGCTGTCAAACATTTCCCGCAAACGGGGAGAACACCGCCGCAGAAATTTGCCCTTTACAGACAAAACGGGCGGAATTTTTCCTGCTCGGAAAAATTCCGCCCGCAAAGTTTTACGTTACGGACACATATGCTTGATAAAGGTGATGGCGCAATCCACGCAGCCGTCTATCCCCACCACGCCGCTGTCCAGGCAGAGGTGATGGTTGTCCGCCATCCCCCATTTCTGGTCGGTGTAGTACTCATAGTATTTTTTGCGCTTTTTGTCCGTCGCCTTGATGTGCTCCTCCATCTTTTCGGGAGCGACGCCCGTATCCATGGAAAGCTTGCGCTCGATGCGCTTTTCCAGCGGGGCATGGATATAGATCTTGATGCTGTCCTCCACGATGACGTCCGAACATCTGCCGATGATGACGCACGGCCCTTCCTGCGCAAGGCGCTTGATGAGATTGGACTGGGCAATGTAGATCTGGTCGGTCATGGGCATCTGATAGTAAGAGTACAGCGTGCGCGAAAACAGACCCGGCGCGCTTTCCTCGTAATGCTTCATGAATTCGGGGGAAAGGTTGCTGTCCTCCGCCGCCATGGAAATGAGGTCCTTGTCGTAAAACGGGATCCCGAATGCGTGCGCGAGTTTGATGCCGAATTCCCTGCCGCCGCTTCCGAACTGGCGGCTGATCGTGATGACTTTATTCATAAAAAACCTCCCTTGCCATGAATGAACCGTCTGTCATGACAAAACCGCAAAAGCGCGGTTTTTCAGGACCTGCCGAAAAAATATTTGTTCCCTGAAAAGGCAAAACGCGCCCTTGAAAAGGGCGCGTTGTCGTTATGCCTTGTCAAACTGGTCTTTGCCTACGCCGCAGATGGGGCAGGTGAAATCGTCGGGGATGTCTTCCCACTTGGTGCCGGGAGCGATGCCGTTATCGGGATCGCCCAGCGTTTCGTCGTATTCGTAGCCGCAAACAGAGCAGACGTACTTAGCCATAACAAAATCTCCTTTTCGTTGATACTATTATTATAGCAGATTTTTCCGCTATTACAAGTGTTTTTTCAAAAAATTTTATTTTGTGCCCGTGGAACCGAATCCGCCTTCTCCGCGAACGGTATCCGAAAGCTCTTCCGCTTCCTCAAACTGCGCCGCGACGTACGGCATGATGACAAACTGCGCCACGCGCTCGAACGGTTCGACGGTCTGCACATACTTCGTATGATTGTACAAGGCCACGCGCAGTTCGCCGCGGTAATCGCTGTCGATGACGCCCACTTTGTTGGCGGGAGCAAGCCCCTTTTTCGTGGCAAGCCCGCTGCGCGCGAAGATCAGCCCGACATACCCTTCGGGAATTTCCACGGCAAGACCCGTATGCACGATCGCCGTTTCCTGCGGGGCAATTCGGATGGGATTTTCGCTCAGCGCGTACAGATCGGCGCCCGCCGCAAACTCGCTCCCGTAGGCGGGAAGCTTTGCTTCCGGCAGCAGCTTTTTGACTTTCAGTTGTATTTTTTGCATAACGTCCCCCTTTTTTCGTATCAATAGTCCCCGTCTTTCCACAGTTTTACCGTGCCTTCCGACAGAGTCCTCTTTACGTCTATGATGCGCTGGTTGGACGATCCGCGGAAACGGAGTTTGAGGTCTTTTTTCTCTTCGACAAACTCGCCGTCCACGAGAATATCGATATAGGAGAGCATTTCGTCCGTCGCCTCGCAGTGCGCCCTGCCCGCAAGGATGTCCGTTTCCAGAGTGTAGCCCGAATAGCACCACACGCTCTTTTGCGGATACCGTTCGCGGAATTTGCGCAGGAGCGGGAGTAGCGCCCGCTGGTTCTGCGGTTCAAAGGGTTCGCCGCCCAACAGGGAAAGCCCCGCGATATACTCGTGAGAGAGCGCCGCGAGGATCTCCTCCTCCGTTGCCTCCGTGTACGGCTGACCGTACGCAAAATCCCACGCTTCGGCATTGAAACAGCCCTTGCAATGGTGCGTACAGCCGCTGACAAACAGGGAGACGCGCACCCCCACGCCGTTGGCGATGTCGTATTTTTTGATGTTGGCGTAATTCATACAGCTTTACAGGTGCAGCACCCTCGCCTTGATCTCCTTGGTCTTGCCCAGGTTCCAGAAGTTTTCGCCCAGGTATCCGCAGGTGCGGCGGGTGACGTTCATCTTCTTGTGATCCTTGTTGTGGCAGTTGGGGCATTCCCATTCGTTGTTTTCGTTGATGATGATCTCCCCGTCCCAGCCGCAGACGTGGCAGTAATCGCTCTTGGTGTTGAACTCCGCGTACTGGATGTTGTCGTAGATAAAGCGCACCACTTCCTGCATGGCTTCGAGGTTGTTCTGCATATTGGGGATCTCCACGTACGAGATGCAGCCGCCCGAAGAGATCTTCTGGAACTGCGCCTCGAAGGAGAACTTGGAGAACGCGTCGATGTGTTCGCGCACGTCCACGTGGTAGGAGTTGGTGTAATACCCCTTGTCCGTCACGTCCTCGATGGTGCCGAAACGCTCCTTGTCGATGCGTGCAAAGCGGTAGCAGAGAGATTCGGCGGGAGTGCCGTACAGAGCAAAGCCCAGGCCCGTCTCTTTTTTCCACTGATCCGTCTTATCGCGCATATGCTGCATGACGCGCACGGCAAATTCTTCGCCGACGGGGTCTGTCTGGGAGACGCCCTTCATCAGCTTTGTCACCTCGTACAGGCCGATGTAGCCGAGGGAAAGGGTGGAATAGCCGTTGAACAGAAGCTTGTCGATGACTTCCCCTTTTTCCAGGCGGGCGATGGCGCCGTACTGCCAGTGGATGGGCGAAACGTCCGATTTGGTGCCGAGCAGAGCGCGGTGGCGCACCATCAGCGCTTCGCGGCAGAGATCGAGGCGCTCGTCAAAGAGTTTCCAGAACTTTTCTTCGTCGCCCTTGGCGAGAATGCCGATCTGCGGCAGGTTGATGGAAACGACGCCCTGGTTGAAGCGGCCTTCAAATTTATAATTTCCGTTTTCGTCCTTCCACGGCGAGAGGAAAGAGCGGCAGCCCATAGGGCTGAACACGTTGCCTTCGTAGATCTCGCGCATTTTCTTGGCGGAAATGTAGTCGGGATACAGGCGCTTGGAAGAGCATTTTACCGCAAGCTCTGTGATGTAATCGTACTTGCCGCCCTTGAGGCAGTTGATCTCGTCCAAAACGTACACGAGTTTGGGGAACGCGGGCGTGATGTAGACGCCCTTTTCGTTTTTGATCCCTTCATAGCGCTGGCGCAGGATCTCGGTGATGATCTGCGCGTTCTCTTCGAGATATTCGTCGTCCTTGTCCAGGTACAGGAAGAGGGTGACGAAAGGAGACTGGCCGTTGGTGGTCATCAGCGTGTTGATCTGGTACTGAATGGTCTGCACGCCGCTGCGCAGCTCGTCCTGAATGCGGTCGTCCACCAGTTTTTTCATCTCTTCGTCCGAAAGTTCGGGGCAGGCGTCGCGGAAATGTTTTTCAAACTTTTCGCGGCTCTTGCGCAGATATTTGCCGAGGTGGCGGATATCCACCGACTGACCGCCGTACTGCGAGCAGGCAACCGCCGCGATGATCTGCGTGACCACCGTGCAGGCGACTTGGAAGCTCTTGGGGCTTTCGATGAGTTTGCCGTTCATCACGGTGCCGTTGTCCAGCATATCCCCGATGTTGATGAGGCAGCAGTTGAAAATGGGCTGGATGAAATAGTCTGCGTCGTGGAAGTGCAGAACGCCCTCGTCGTGCGCCTTGGCGATCTTTTCGGGCAGGAGGATACGGCGGGTGAGGTCCTTGGAAACTTCGCCCGCGATGAGGTCGCGCTGGGTTGCCGCCGCAAGCGCGTTTTTGTTGGAGTTCTCCTCCATCACGTCCTTGTTGGAATTGTGGATCAGGCTGAGGATCGCCTCGTCCGTCGTGTTCGCCTTGCGCACGAGCGCGCGGTTGTAGCGATAGATGATGTACGTCTTGGCGAGCGCATAATGCCCCTGCTCCATCAGCTTCTGCTCGATGATGTCCTGAATGTCCTCCACCAGCATACGCTTTTTCTTTTTCGCTTCGATGAAATCGAGAATGCTCTCGATCTCTTCCCCCGTTGCGCGCTCGGAAGCGGACTGCATTTCCGCATTTGCCTTGCCGATCGCGATCGCGATTTTTGCCCTGTCATAATCGGCGATGGCGCCGTCTCTCTTGATGACCTGCATAGTAACTCGACCTCTTTTTTTACTTCTCTATTATTATATCACACTCGCAAAAAAAAACTGTCGCAAATGCAACAGTTTTCAAACAAATACAATATCTTGTAGAATTTGCACAATATTTGAGCCTATATATGCCGTTTTGTTTAAAGCCCGCCGCCGAATGAGGCAAAGGGCAAAATGCTTTCCGCCTCCGCTTCCAGCGTGATCTTCACCTTTTCGCCGCGCTCCACTTTCAGGCGGATGCTGCCCGTAAGAACGAAGTATTCCGACAAGGCGGCGGCAACGTCGCGCGCGATGAGCGCGCGGCAGCCCTCCGAAAGGGGCTGTTTTTCCCGTTCGAGAACGTCGCGCGCCCGCAGCGCGCTTTCCCGCAATCTACGCATATGCTTTCCTCCCGACAAATATTTGTTCTGCCTTTACACAAACTGCATTTATGAAAACTCTTTCCGCGCGGCATTGCGTCTGTGACTGCGCGATCCTCTTTTTTATTCTCTCGTTTTTTGGCTGGTGCGCGGAAACGGCGCTGTTTCTGTTCCGCTGGAACGTGCTTGCCGACCGCGGCTTTCTCACCCTGCCCTTTTGCACCATCTACGGGACGGCCGTGCTTGCCGAACATTTCCTTTTGGGAACGCCGCAGACGGGGCGGCTTTCGCCGCTGTGGAAAAAGGCCGCCCCCTTGCCGCCCGCACGGAAAGCGGCGGCGCGCATGGGCGTGCTTGCCCTCTATTTTGTCCTGGCGTCCTTTCCGCCCGCGGCGGCGGAGCTGGCCGTAGGCACCCTCTTTACAGACCTTCTTCACGTGCGGCTGTGGAATTACTCCTACCAGAAATTCCAGCTGTTTGGGAGCGTGAGCCTTTCCTTTACCCTGCTCTGGGGCGGACTGATCACGCTGGGCATGGCCGTCGTGTGGGAGCCCGCGCTGAAAACGGTGCGAGATCTCCCCTATCCTTTCCGCCGCGCCGCGGCGGTGAGCCTGAGCCTCTGCACGGCGGCGGATTTTGCCTTCAACCTCATCTTTCTGCTGACGACGGGAAAAAGGTTCAGCCTGTTTTAGATCACAGATTTTTTTTCAGATTGCGGCGGATGGAACCGAAAAAGCCGTTGTATCTTCCCGTTACATTATAGATCTTTCTCGTGCCCTTTGCAATGTTGCCTGCCAACATTTTGAACGCGCGCCCCGCACAGCCACGCTCCCCCAAAAACACGCCGTCCTCCTGCGGGACGACGCCCACCAGCGGAATTTTCAGAATGCGCGCGATCTCGTCCGGGGAAAGGATGTCCCCGTCCACGACGAGGTCGCCGCGCACCATGTTGACGACCAGTTCCACCTTTTTTAAGCGATAGCTTTTGAGCACGGCGATCACCTTGTCCGCGTCGCGCAGGGAGGACACGTGCGGCGTGGTGACGACGAGCGCTTCCTCCGCGGAGGCCACCGCGCGGTGAAAGCCGCTGCCGATGCCCGCGGGGCAATCGATGAGCACATAATCGTAACGGGGCGCGAGCGAATCGATGATCAGCCGCACCGCCTGCGGGGAAACGTATTTGTTCGGGTCCGTGCGGTTGGAGGGCAGAATGGAGAGATTGGGGCATTCCGGGTGCCTTACCAGCGCCTGCGCGGCGCGGCATCTCCCCTCGATGACGTCCACTATGTCGTACAGGACGGCGCCCTCCACGCCGCACACGACGTCGATGTTGTTGAGTCCGAAATCCGCGTCCGCAAGGATCACGCGCTCCCCCGCCGAGGCGAGCCGCAAGCCGAGATTGACGGCGATCGCCGTTTTTCCTACCCCGCCTTTTCCGGACGTGATGACGATTTTCCGTGCCAAGAGTCTGCTCCCCGTATAGAATTTCAAAACATATCTTATCATTCTTTCGGTTGAATATCTTGCCATGTTTGCGCGAAAAAGGGCGGGTTTTGTACAAAACCCGCCCTTTTTCGCTTTGTATCATGCCCTGCGCACGGCGCGAAGTTCCCGCAACGCCACCCATACGATCCTGACGGAAAATCCCACCAGAAACGCCCAGACCGCAAACGAGGTGACGGCGCACAGGGGAAGCATCTCCCCGTCCACACCGTCGCCGAAGGTCATCACCAGGGTGTACTGCAAAGAGAGCACGGAGACCAGCGCGTCCATCAGATTGATGTTGCGCAGCATTTTCACGCCCGCGTTGCCCTGCGACCTCGCCTTGAAAAAATTCCTTGCCGAAAGGACGATGCGGTACGTCGTGTAGGCCGCTATCGTGATGGCGGGGATGGCGGAATACTCCACCGTCCTGTCCTGCATGACCATCAGGGAAATAGGCGCCACCAGCGCGAGATCGACGGCAAAGAGAGACACGCTCTGCACGAAAAATGCCCTCGCGCGCCTTTTCTCACCTTCCCCGTCCTTTACGGCAAAAGCGCGATGCTCGGAGACGATGACGTACGCCCTCAAAAGCGCAAGACAGACAAAATAGACGCAGATACAGATATTCCAGGCCGCGCCGTACGCGATGCCGAGAAAGAGGTTATATCCCGCAAACAGGACCGTGGCACAAAAGGAGAGTCCCGAAAAGACAAAGGTGCGATAGGCGAAATCCTTGCGCAGATGGTTTAAAAAGTTGTGTACGTTCTCCCTTTTTTGTGACATAGTCTGCCGCTGTTCCTTTAAATGAGTTCTGTGCTGAGCAGGTCGTTGCCCTGTTCGAGCAGATTGGAAAGTTTTTCCTCGTTTTCCTCGATGACGGGCATGAGCCGCGCCGTATTCTTCTGCGAGATCTTTTTATACATGGGATAATTGACGCAGCAGAGCACGATGCCCGCAACGCCCAGCACGATCCCGCCGGCAAAGCCCGCGGCGCCGCCCGCATTCAGCATGACCAGGCACATCCCTCCGCCGAGCACGAGGGCGGCGATGACGCCGAAAATATAGCTGAAAACACGCGCCCCGAAGGTCTTTGCGCCGTTCAGGCGCCTGATCGTCTGAAGTACGTTTTCCGCCTGCCCCTGCAGCCTGCGCAGCTCCGCGCGGTGCTTGAGCTTTCTGTCCCTGCGCAGGGACAGCGTGACCGAAGAGAGCGCCGACGGCGCAGAGGACACGATCTCCCAACCGAACGCTTCATAAAGGTCGGCGAGCCTTGCAGACTCCTCCGCCTTTCCCGTCTTTGCCATGTATTCGTATGTGACAAAATCTTTATCCGACATTTTTCTTCCTCCTGTTCCTTTCGGCCGTCTTTCCTGCGCGCATTTGGTTGACAACCTTGATGGAACAGTTGTATCATAAAAGAAAACGGGAAAAAAGTCAATCCCGAAAAAGGGCAAAGAAACAGATGGGCGGATTGTGTATCCCCCATTGAAACAAAAAGGGGGAAAGTGTACCGTGGATTACACGCCGGAAGAATATTCCAAATACTACATCACGCAGGCGCTGTTTAAACTGATGCAGGAATACGAATACGAAAAGATCAGCGTGACGGACATTGTGAAAAAGGCGGGCGTGGGCAGAGTGACCTTTTACAGGCACTTTAAAAACAAGGAAGACGTCATCCTCTTCTACTTTGAACACAACCGAAAAAGTTTTCAGCTGGAACAGCATTTTTTTGCGCGGACGCGGGAGGATTATGTGCTGGTGGTGACCTCCGTGTTCCGCCTGTTCCGCGAAAACGCCCCCACGCTGAAACTTCTGCGCAGGGCGAGGCTGGAATATATCTATCTCGATTACCTCAACAAGCACTTTGCACAGAAATTTAAAGAAGATCATCCCGAATCGGACGGCTACGCCCCCTATCTTTACGCGGGGATGTTGTTCAACGTTTCTATGGCGTGGCTGGACAACGACTGCAGGGAATCGCCCGAACAGCTTGCCCTGGCAATGGTAAACGCCATTTATCCCGCATGAGAAAACGCCCCGAAAGCCTTCGCTTTCGGGGCGATATTTTTATTTGTCGGGGAAGATGACGTAGAAAGTGCTTCCCTTGCCCACTTCGCTCTCCACGCCGAACTCAAATCCGTGCTTTAACAGGATCGTCTTGACGATGGAAAGTCCCAGCCCCGTCCCGCGGATGGGGCGCTTGTGCGTTTCGGAGGAGCGGTAGTATCTGTCCCAGATGGTCTTGATCTCCTCTTCGGGGATCCCGCGGCCCGTATCCGACACGGTGAACCTGAGTCCCTCGTCCGTGCGCTTGAGCCCGACCGCGATCTTCTTGTCCTCGCCCGTATAGTTGACGGCGTTTCCGACAAGATTGTAGATGACCTGCTCTATCTTTTCCGCGTCCGCCTCGGTGAACAGGTCGTCCTCGATGTCGCGCGTGATGGTGTACCCCTGCGTTTCCGTGAGATAGCTGAACCGTTCCAAAACCTCATGGATAAACTCGGAAAGGTTGAAATTGGAAATTTTCAGCGAGTCCATGCCCGAACGGATCTTGGAGAGGTTGAGAATATCGTTGACGAGAGAGGTGAGCCTGTCCGATTCTTCGATGATGACCTGCGTGTGCTTGGCGCGCTTGACGGGATCGTTGCCCGAGATCTCCTGGATCATGGAGGCATACGCCTTGATCATGGTGAGCGGGGTCTTCAGATCGTGCGTGACGTTGGCAAGCACCTCTTTCTGCAGCTGATCGGACTTTCCGATCTCCTCCTTGGCATAGTCCAGCGTTTCCGCCAGCTGTTCCATTTCGTCGTAGGAATATTCGCCCTTGAAGTTGACGCTGAAATCCCCTTCCGCCATGCGTTTGGCGGCGCGCGTGATGCGCGTGATGGGCTTTGTCAGCTTCATGGAAAGCAGCACGGAAACGATCAGCGCCAGGAAGATGACGATGATGGAGATGAGGACGAGCTGTACGCGCATGGTCCCCATGGCGGTATCCACAAGTTCGGTGGAATACTCGATGAACAGATACGCTCCGTCCGTCCCGTCCGCCGTTTCCGCCGCCGCGGTCTCTCCGAAATAGGCGATATAGCAAAACCGCGAATTGTCAAGAAGGAGCGGAAGTCCTGCGGAAATTTTCGGATCGCTCAAAATTTCCGGCTGGTACTTTTCCTTTGCGCGCAAAAAATCGATCTGTTCGGAGCTGAGCACCGTTCCGTTTTCCTCTTCCGAGGTGGAAAAGGCGTACACTTCGTTCGCATCCGCTACGGGATACAGCTTTTTCGCATCCGCCGAAAACAGATACACGGTGGCAACGCGGTCGTTGTTCTGCAGCGTCTCCACGCAACGCTCGATGTCCGCCATGTTTTCCTGAACGGGAAGTTCAATGTGCAGACGTTCGTAGGCAAGCTTGCCGAAAGAATTGAGATCGTCCGAGATCTGCTTGCTGAGAAAAACTCTTAAAAGGGTGGTCTGAAACACCCACGTAAACATGATGATAAACGCCGCAAAAATGAGGAAACTCAGCCACAATATGAAATTGATGCTGTGGAAATGCCTGATTTTGCTCATGCTTCAAATTTGTAACCCAATCCCCTCAGCGTGACGATAAACTTGCGGTATTCTCCCAGACTGCCGCGCAGCATCTTGATGTGGGTGTCCACCGTCCTGTCGTCCCCGTAAAAATCAAATCCCCACACGTCGGAAAGCAGCTTTTCGCGCGAAAGGGCGATGCCGTTGTTTTTGACGAGGTAAAAGAGAAGCTCGTATTCCTTGGGGGTGAGGTCCAGCTTTTTGCCGTCCACAAACACGTTTCTCCCCTTCATGTCGATCTCCAGCCCCTCAAATTGCAGCGTCTCGCGCGAGGCGGGTGCGCCCGCCTTGTGGCGCTTGGTGACGGCCGCGATGCGCGCCATCACTTCCTTGGGAGAAAAAGGCTTGGTGACGTAGTCGTCCGCGCCCACTTCAAAGCCGAACAGCTTGTCGTACTCCTCCCCCCTTGCGGAGAGCATGATGACGGGAATGTCCTTGAACTTGCGGATCTCCTTGACCGCGGAAAAACCGTCCAGAGAAGGCATCATCACGTCCATCAGAATGATGTCGTAATCGTTTTCCTTGCACATCTTGACTGCCTGGATGCCGTCCGCCGCTTCATACGCCTCGTTTCCCTCAAACTCGATGTATTCCCGCAGCACGTTGCGGATCATCTCTTCATCGTCTACGATCAGCACTTTCATGTCGCTTTTCCTCCGTACTCACTATTTTATTTAGCATTGTAAATCAACAATATTATTATAACACCAACGTTGCATGAAAAACAAGTGAAATTTTGAAAAATCTTCCATCCAAAAATACAAACAAATGTTTGACTTTTTTAAAAAAATGGTCTATACTGAAAGAAAAAGGAGGGAAACGGCATGGAAGCGGAACGGCTGAAAATTCTGACGGAAAGCGCAAAGTACGACGTATCCTGTTCCTCGTCCGGCTCTGCCCGCGCCAACAAAAAGGGCGGGCTGGGGAACGCCTCGATCGGCGGGATCTGCCACTCGTTCACACCCGACGGGCGCTGCATTTCCCTTTTGAAAATTTTGCTCAGCAACAAGTGCATCTACAACTGCCTGTATTGCCCCAACCGCGCGGAGGCGGACGTCCCGCGCGCGGAGGCCACCCCCGACGAGATCTGTCAGCTGGTGATGGCGTTTTACAGGCGCAACTATATCGAGGGGCTGTTCCTCTCCTCCGCCGTGACGAAAAACCCCGATTACACCATGGAACGGCTGGTGGAAACGGCGGAAAAACTGAGAAAAGAGTACCGCTTTAACGGATACATTCATCTCAAAGGCATCCCCTATGCCGACCCCCTCCTGCTCACGCGCGCGGCGCGCACGGTGGACCGCATGAGCTACAACGTGGAGCTCCCCTCCGAAAGGAGCCTGAAACTGCTTGCCCCGCAAAAGACGCGGGAAAGCTTGCTTTTGCCCATGAAACAGCTTGCCCTGCAAAAGAGCGAGTTTACCGCCGAACACAAGGGCAAGGGAAAGGGCAAATTTCTGCCCGCAGGGCAGACGACGCAGATGATCGTGGGAGCTTCCCCCGAAGCGGACGGGCAGATCCTGCGCCTTTCGCAGGCGATGTACAGAAAGTTTTCCCTCAAAAGGGTGTATTATTCCTCCTACGTGCCCGTAGTGCGGCATTCCCTTCTGCCCGACACCTGCACGGGACTGCTGCGCGAACACAGGCTGTACCAGGCGGACTGGCTGATGCGCTATTACGGGTTTTCCGCCGAGGAGATCGCGGGCGAGGGAGAAAACCTGCCGCAGGAGTACGACCCCAAGTGCGCCTGGGCGCTGAAAAATATGCAGTGCTTCCCCGTAGAGATCAACACGGCGCCCCTGGAAATGCTGCTGCGCGTACCCGGCATAGGCACGCTGGGCGCGTACAAGATCATGAAAGCGCGCAGGTTCGGCGCCCTGCGCTTTGAGGACCTTGCGAGAATGCGCATCGTGCTCAAGCGCGCACAGCACTTTATCACCTGCGGCGGAAAGTTTTACGGCAGCGAAAACACTTCCGCCGTGCGCCGTATGCTGGCGCTGGAAGAGCATTCGCAGACCAGCGAACAGCTTTCCATGTTCTCCACGCTGGACACCTCTGCCAGCGTTCTCACGGGGCAGCTGTGAACGTCTACGTTACGGACGGCAGCGAAAACTGCTTTTATACCGCCGTGTTTTCCGCCTGCACGGACAAGAGCTGTCTCCTCCTCTCCCGCTCTTTCCAGCTGCCGCTGGGCGCGCAGATCGTCTGCGTACAGGAGGAAAAAGAAAAGTCCGACCGCGTAAAGAGGCGGCTTTTGCAATACGACAGGCATTCGCTGGACGACATCGGACTGATCCTGCGCTCCTGCTCCCCCGAGCGCGAGATGGTCGCCCTGCGGTATATACGGCGCATCGTGCAGGAGAGAGCGCCCGTGCGGGACAGGCGCGCGGACGCGAGCGTTTCCGCCGCGTGGGATCTGCGCGGCAAGGTGACGCTGGAAGCGCACCGCATGAAGGGATTTCTGCGCTTTATGGAGGGCGCAAACGGCATATGGTACGCCCCTTTCGCCCCCGACAACGACATTCTCGACCTCATCCTCCCCCATTTTCTGCGCAGGCTGGGAGGTCAGCCCTTTGTCATGCACGACCTTTCGCGCAGGAAAGCCGCCCTCTGGAACGGCAAAGACTGCGTGATCGTACAGACCGAGGAAAAGGTGGACGTCCCCCTTTCCCCCGATGAGGAAAACTTTCAGAATCTCTGGAAACAGTATTACGAGAGCGTGAACATTGCCCAGCGCCCGCACGAAAAGCAGATGAAGGGCTATATGCCCGTGCGGTACTGGAAATTTTTGCCCGAAAAAAACGGGCGGCCTTTCTGACCGCACCGCGCGGGGAATTTGTTCCGAAAATAAGAGAACGTAGCATAAAAACGGCGTCACTGCAAGCAGTGACGCCGTTTTTTGTGCGCTGAAAAGCGCGCTTTGTTTTTACATTTCTATCTCCTCAAACAGCCGCCTGAAATCGTTGTTTTTGAGGATGAGCCGCTCGAACAGCTGGTACCCCACTTCCGTCTTGAGGTTGTTCTTTTCGCGGATCCACGCCGCGGCGTCCTGCTTTGTGAAGTGATCGGGGAAGGTGCAATAATATTCGCAGAAGGTGTAGACGGACTGTAAAAGATTGATGTCCCGCGCGACCTTGGCGTTGGCATTGATGCCGTTGTAGTACCCCGTCCAGATGTTATAGTAATAGGAGAGATTGGCGATGTCCGGATACGTCCCTTTCAGAAAGAGTTTGCGCAGAACGTCGTTTTGCTCTTTGAGTTCCTTTTTCTGTTCGGAAAGGCTGGTGCGCGCGTCCCCCACGGCGGCTTCCGCCATGTCGTGGATGAGGAGCATATCCAGGACCTCCCTCTTGCAGTACCCTTCCATCTGCAATTCCTCGGGCAGGAAAAACATGGCGAGCATCCAGGCGCTGTAACTGTGTTCGGCAACGCTTTCTGGATCGTAAATGTCGTGTTTCAGCCATTGGGTGCGCTTGACCTGTTTGAGCTGTCGGTACCTGTTGTAAATGATCGGCCCGATGTCGAAACGGGCATGATCGAGATAGTAGCGAAAATCCTCTTCCACGCTCTGGAAATAGTACATCAGCTTGGAGGAAACGATGTTCTGCGGGCGCTTGCGGTAGAGAGAAAGCAGTTCCATCGCTTTGGAAACGTAGGGACGTACATCGTATTTCAGTACCGTCCTGTCGTTCTGGATGCGCGATTGCAGAAGCGTGAGCAGGGTGACGAGATTGTTTTCCACAAACTTGCCCGTGTTTCCCGTGAGCGCGTTTTCGATGCGGCTGATCAGAATCTTGATCGCCTGTTCGCCCAGGTTCAGGTCGCTGTCCAGATAGTACGAATCGTGCGCGACCATCTGGTAATTGTCGCCGAAATACTCGATGGTGGCGCCCCTGTTGATGGCGTTGGCAATATCGTTGGTGACCACCACGCACAGGTATTCGTCCATCGCCTTCATCTTGCTTTGATACAAAAGCCCGATACACACCGAGCGGAACATAAAATGATTGTCGTAATTTTCCTGCGTGCTCCTGTTGTTGGTCTTAACGAGCGGGAGCATCCTGTCAAACTCGCGGGTGAGAAGTTCCACCGCCTCCCCCGCCAGATTTTTAAAGGTGATCCTGCCCAGCCAGTACACGGCGTTCACCTTTTGCTGCATATCGAAGCTTTCGTAATTTTCCAGGATGAAATGCAGCAGGATCTCCTGCAGGGTATAGTTTTCTTTGAGGAAAGAGACGACAAAGTGATTGGACATTGCCGTGAGCACGATGGCGAAAAATCTGTGCTCGGAATATTCCTTATAGTGCTCGATGCGGTAGACAAAGTAGTAGGCAATGAGAAATTCGAGATAGGTATTGTGCTTGTGCGGCAGCGACCACATGGCGGCATTGTAACCCGTGGACGGCAGCGTGTAAGACTGGTCAAAGACATACGCCGTCAGCTCGCGGGAAACTTTTTTCAGCTGTTCCGCATCGCCGTAGAGTTCGGAAAGGGCAAATTTTTCGTAGATGTCCGTCAGGCGGATGTCGTCGCGGTTGTACACGGATATGGTTTCCGTGGCGATGAGTCGCACGAGGAAAATGTCCACGGCGGGATACTGCATCGCCCTGAGGAAGGAATACGCTTCCTGCGGGTCCAGATCGTAGCCGTACATGGCGAACACGCTTCCGATCAGGCGCAGGCAGGCGTTTTTGTCGTCAATGGGGATCTGGTTCACCACGAGGGTGTACCCCTTGGCGTCCCCCGCGATGGGAATGACGCGCTTCAGCCTCGCGCGGTTTTTGATGAGCCCCACGTCGATGGCGCACGCCCTGTTGAACTTTTTATACCGCGACCAGAGCTCCGCCACGGCGTTTTCGGGCGAAAAGCGCGCGACGTTGTGCTCGCGGATCGCCTCGATGAGCAGCACGGGGCGCACGGTCGGATTCTCCTGCAAATAGGCAAAGTATTCCCTGCAGTCCTTGCCGATCATGTCCTTCATCTGCCCGTAAACGTTGTCGGGGTTGTAAGGGATCTTTTCGTAATAGCTCGCCGAAAGGTAAAAAGGCAGGGCGTCGGATTTCCCCGTGCGGAAATTTTCCAGCATTTTGTAAAACACGAGCTGCAGGATCATGTTCTTTGCGCCGCCGGGCAGACCCTGCACCTGCACACAGCATTCCGCCTCTCCCGAAAGATTTTCCACCAGCAGGTCGATGATGTTTTCGCAATCGGAAAGACACTTGTTGTACCGATACACGCTCACCGTTTCCGAAAACATGACGAGCGCGTGCCGCAGGAAGTTTTCGTACAGTTCGGGCGTCTTTACCTTTTTGTACAGATAGTAGGGATATTTTTCGCACCCCGCGATCAGCGAAGCGACGATGCTTTCGCGCGTGTGGCGGCTGCCCTGCCGCTCTTCGGTCGGGGCGGGTTCTGCGGGCGCGGCGGGCCTTGCGCGGAAAAGAGGTTCCTGCGGCATCGCGGCGGTCGGCGCCGCCTGTTCGCCGATAACGCTCAGCACGGTGGCGCGCAGCTTTTCCAGCCCCGCATTGATGTCCCCGTGCGTCTCGATCCAGTGCTTTCTGCCCAGAAAATACAGGTATTCGTCCGTAAACTCGAAATCCTGCAATTTAAAGGGAATGATCGTCTTTTTGTTGTCGAATGCAATGCTGACCTCGTTGCTGACGTGGCCCGACGCATTGGTACTGCGCGAAGCGAGCAGCACCAGAATGTCGCACTGCTTGATCGCCCGCACGATCTGCGAAGCGTAGTTGCCGCCCGCGTCCACATTCCTCGGCGCGATCCAGCACAAAATGCCGTTGCGCTCCAGATAATCGCATACTTTTGCCGCGATCTCCAGTTCCTTTGACGAATAACTGATAAAAATTCTCCGTTCCGCCGCCATATTTCACCTCACTGTCTGCGCCGCTTTTGAAAAAAGAGAGACTTTCCCTCCCTTCGCCGCAGATTTTATTATATCATATAAAAAACCAGATTGCAATATTTATAGCAGAATTTATCGGCAGAAAAAAAGCCCAGACTTTGTCTGAGCTTTGATTGTTACAATACTTTGGATAAAAATTCTTTGAGCCGCTCGTCCTGCGGCGCGCCGAAGATCTGTTCGGGGCCGCCCTGTTCGCGGATCTTGCCGCCGTCCATGAAAAAGACGCGGGTGGCGACCTCGCGGGCAAAGCCCATTTCGTGCGTGACGATGACCATGGTCATCCCCTCGTCGGCGAGTTCCTTGATGAGTTCGAGTACCTCCCCCACCATTTCAGGATCGAGCGCGCTGGTCGGCTCGTCAAACAGCATCACTTTGGGGTTCATGGCGAGCGCGCGGACGATGGCGATGCGCTGGCGCTGTCCGCCCGAAAGGGTGGAAGGATACACCTTCGCCTTGTCCGCAAGCCCTATCCTGCCCAACAGCCGCATGGCGTTTTGCTCCGCGTCCGCGACGATCTGTTTTTTGCTTGTCTGCAAGGGAACGAGGGGTTTTTTCTTCTCTTTGGAACGGAACACGTTGGCAATGCGCGTGAAAAAGTTTTTCCGACGCGTCTTGCGCAGATCCTGCAACGCCACGTGAACGGGCGCGAGCGTGATGTTTTTGAGCACGTTCATGTTGTTGAACAGATTAAACTGCTGGAACACCATGCCCATGCGGCGGCGCTGCAGATTGATGTCCACGCGCAGATCGCACAGGTTGTTGCCCTCAAAAAAGACGTAGCCGTCCGTGGGATCTTCCAGAACGTTCAGACAGCGCAAAAAGGTACTCTTTCCGCTGCCCGAAGGCCCGATGATGGCCACCTTTTCGCCCTGCATGATCTTTTCGCTGACGTCGTTGAGAACGAGAAGATCGCCGTATTTTTTGGTGAGATGCTGCACCTCGATGAGTGCTTCGGGATCGCACGGCTCCACGGGCGTCTTTTCCGTCTTTGCAAATTTCGGAGAACGTTTCTTATCGTCTTTCACTCTTGCGCATCCTCCTTTCCACAAACCGAATCAGGAACGTGAGCAGCAATACGATCAGGAAATAGATCAGCGCGAGCATGAGATAAGGAATGATCACATCGTATGTCGCACCTGCGATCGCCGAAAAAGCGGCGTTCAGATCCATCGTCGCGACATAACCTGCCACGGACGTATCTTTGGTCAGTGCGATCAGCTCGTTGCCCAATGTAGGTATCACGTTTTTTACAGCCTGCGGGATGACGATCTTGATCATCGTGGCCGTGTAGGAAAGCCCCAAAGTCCTTCCCGCTTCCATTTGCCCCGCGTCGACGGACAAAATGCCGCCGCGCATGATCTCCGCAACATAGGCGCCGCTGTTCAGCCCGAACACGATGACCACTTTCATAAGATCGCTCATCGGAACCCCGTTGAAAACGATAAAATAGAAGATCATCAGCTGGACCACGATAGGCGTGCCGCGGAAGATGCTGGTATATACGTCCCCGACATAGGAAATGATTTTGGCAACCCTGTTGCGCGCACCCGCGACCTTGATCGCCGCCACGACAGAACCGAGCACTATCCCTATGATCAGCCCGAATACAGCAATGATTAAGGAATTTTTCAGACCCGTCAGCGCCGTTTTATAGCCGCCGTAGTCTATAAAATACCTTAAAAACATCTCGATCTTACGCATCTTTTTTGTTATCTGTTAACGCCGTCCGTCGCGACCTTCAACGTATCTCTGTCCGCGCAGACGATTTCGATATTCCCGGAAACCAACGCCTGTACCGCATTGGAAACTTTTGTGAACTGCTGTATTTCCAGGTTTGCAAAACCTTCAAACCCGAAATCTTCGCTGCCCTGCAGATAATAAAGACCCGTCTGCCCCGTAGCGCCGCCTGCTTTGACCCCGGACAGCCCTTTCAGGACATTGTTCACGTCCTCCGCCGTCTTGCATTCGTCAAAGCGCGTATCGTCCGCCGCAACCGCAATGCGCTGCGCCGTTTTGCAATAAGGAACGGAGAAATCGACCTCTTCGAGACGGTCGGCGCTGATGGTCATAGCCGCCATGCCGATGTCCGCCATTCCCGTCGTGATCGAACCGATCACCGATTCAAAAGCCATGTGCTTGATGACGAGCGTTTTGCCCATTTTGTCGGCAATGATCTTGGCGACCTGCATATCGATCCCGCCAAAAGATTCGCCGCTGATGTATTCAAAAGGCGCAAATTCTGCGTTCGTTGCCACGACCAGCTCGTTGTCGCGGTTTGTGCTCTCCGTAGCCACTTCGCCGATGCTGAGGAACTCCCCGTTTTCAAAGGCCTCCATCTCTTCAAGATAGATGTCGTTGAACTTGACCTTTTTTCCGTCGACGTCCACGCCGTCCCCGATCAGATCGTTGACGATCTCGTCGATCTGCGTTTTCAGCTCCGTGTTGCCCTTTTCGATGGCGATCCCATATTCTTCCGCGGAAAGATCGATCTCGATCACTTTTACCTTGGTGCCGCCCGAGCACGCAACCGCGGACACTGCCATTACCGCAACCAACAGTGCGGAAACTACCGCAAAAAGTACTTTCTTCATTTCAGTACCTCAAAAATAAATTTATCCTCATCCGCCGAAACCATAGTCGGGGAACAGATAGCATACAAAAATCCCGCGCGCGTGCGCGGTGAAGTGTGTTTATCATATCACGCACCGCGAAAAAAGGCAAGCTTTTCGCGGTGCGTTTTACATTTTTATTCGTTTTATTCAAATATTTTTTGCGTTTATCCGCTCACTTCTCCCCTTTTATGCAATTTACCATGTACCTTGCGTATGCTCCCGCGACGTTGACGCCCGTCACCCGCTCCGCCTCGTTAAAAAGGGCGTTGGAATTGACTTCGCACACGTAAGGAACGCCCCCTTCGTCCAGCAGATCCACGCCGCAGTAATCCAGGCCCAGAATTTGCGCGCACTTCTCCGCCGTTTCAAAGAAGACAGGGGCAGGGCAAGCCTTTTCCCCCTTTCCGCCCGCCTCGATGTTGGAACGGAAATCCCCTTCGTTTTTGCGCTTCATGCAGGCGATCGCCTTCTTCCCGACGACGAGAATGCGGTAATCCTCCCCCGGTTTTCCCACCCGCTTCTGATACAGGTGCGGGTAAAGACGGAATTCCTCCGCGACGGCGGCGAGCTGCTCCTCGTTTGCGATCAGGCGCACGTCCATGCCCCAGCTTCCGAAGCTCTTTTTGGCGATGAGAGGAAAGCCCAGCCGCTCCCCCACGCCGCGCACAAATTCCTGCGGGACGCGGGCATCCGCATAGTAGCACAGGGGCGCGGGAAGGGTGTCGGGGAGATTGACCCCGCCCCCCGCCAGCGCGATGCAGGTGAGCATTTTATCGTCGCACTCCTCCACCGCCTTCGCGCTGTTGAACAGCCTCAGCCCGCACTTTTCCAGCATCCGCGGCAGGTATTTGTCCTTGTCCAGATACACGACAAAGTCGTAATTTTGAGGGGACGTTATCTCGTTTTTGATGACATTGCTCAGAAAAGTCCCGTTTTTTACGATGTCCGTTTCCACGCCCAGCAGGCGCAGTTCTTCCGCAACGCGTTCCGCCTGGCGCAGCATTCCCGCGGCGCGGATATAGGCATTGACAAGTACGGCTGCACGCATGATATTCCTCCTGTCTGACATGACGACGGCGCCGCAGAGAGCGGCGCCGAAAGTTCAGTTTTGTACGATGACGGCGAGATACTTTAAAGGCTGTTCCCGCTCGTTGCTGAGGGAATGGCTTTCCCCAGCATAGCAGAGGAGCGTATCGCCCGCGAAAACCTGCTTTTTTTCATCGCCGTCGAGATACACCCCTTCCCCTTCGAGAATGTAGATGATCTCGCAATCGTCCGTGTGCGCATGGTACCCGATGGAACAGCCCTGACGCAGGACCATCTCGTTGAACACACGCACATTTGCGGGCTTTTTGCCCGCCGTGAGGTCTTTGAGAAGCACTTCCCCTTCGCCGCCCTTGAAATGCGGTGTGACGTTGTAGGGAAGATCGGCACGCACGATCATCTCAGTCACCTACCCTGATCACGCTGTTGACTTCCACAACGTCTTCCAGCGCGGCGATCTTTTCGAGAGCGTGGCGGACGGAGAGTTCGCCCGTTTCGTGCGTGATGAGAATGATAGGGATATTTTCCATATCCTCGCCCTTCTGGATGAGGTCGATGATGCTGATGTTGTACTTTGCAAAGATGCCTGCCACCTTGGCAAGAACGCCGGGGCGGTCCTTGGCCGTAAAGCGGATATAGTAGCGGCTCTTGAAATCGGAGACAAAGCGGACGCCCTTTTCCGCCTGCTGCGTGTTTTTGAACGCGGCGTACTTGGGATCGCTGTGCGTTGCGGCATAGATGACGTCGGACACGATGGCGCTGCCCGTGGGAAGCGCGCCCGCGCCCCTGCCGTACAGCATGATGTCGCCCACGCAGTCCCCTTTCAGGAACACGGCGTTGAAGCTGTCGCTGACGGATGCGAGCGGATGATCCTTGCGGATGAAGGCGGGGTGTACGCGCACTTCGATGTTGCCTTCTCCGTCGTTTTTGCCGATGGCGAGAAGTTTGAGCACATAACCGAGTTCTTCGCCGTAGGCGATGTCCTGCCTGGAGATGTCCGTGATCCCCTCGCGGTAGATCTTGTCCAGCGGGACTTTGGTGTGGAAAGCGAGGCTTGCGAGAATGGAGAGCTTGTACGTCGCGTCGTACCCTTCCACGTCTGCCGTGGGATCCTTTTCCGCATAGCCGAGCGCCTGCGCGTCTTTGAGCGCCTCACGGTAATCCAGCCCCTCGCGGGTCATGCGGGTGAGGATGTAGTTTGTGGTGCCGTTGATGATGCCCGTGAGATTGTTGACGACGTTTGCCTGCATCCCGTCGATCAGCGTGCGGATGATGGGAACGCCTCCCACGCAGCTCGCTTCAAAATACAGGCCCACGTTGGTGCGTTTTGCCGCCTTTTCCAGTTCAAACCAGTATTTGCAGAAGAGTTCCTTGTTGGACGTGACGACCGATTTTCCGCTGTGCAGCGCCGCAAGGACAAAGGAACGGGCAGGTTCCACGCCGCCGATCACCTCGACAACGATGTCCACGTTCGGGTTGCTGACCACTTCCGCAATGTTGCTGCAGATCCTGCTCTCCTCCACTCCCAGATCCAGCGCACGCTGGCGGTTGAGTTCGAGAACGCATTCCACGGAGATGTCCACATTTTGCGTGCGGCGGTAAAACTCCCTGTGTTCGGTGAGGATCTTATACGTTCCTCCGCCCACTACCCCGAGACCTAAAATTGCAACTCCGACCGTTTTCATTGAATGACCTCCTCCTGTCCCGTAATGTCACCGCGCAGAGCGCGGCATGGTGCCGATTGCCGGAAAAATCAGTTTTTCCCGACAGAGTTTAAATCGTACAAATGCTTCAGTCCGCGCAGGGTGAGAAGCTTGTCCACGTAATCGATGCAGGAGATCTCCTTTGCGATGATCTCGCTGAACCCGCCCGTCGCGACGACGCGCACGTCAGGGTTTTTCATCTCTTTTTTCATTTTGCGGACGATGTAGTCCACCAGTCCCGCAAAGCCGAACACGATGCCCGACTGCATATTCGTCGTCGTGTTTTTTCCGATAGCGCAGCGGGGCGTTTCGATCTCCACGCGGGGGAGCTTTGCCGTTCCCGAAACGAGGGAATCCATCGAACCGCGGATGCCGGGCGCAACCGCTCCGCCGATGAACTCGCCCTGTTCGTTGACGGCGTTGAACGTCGTCGCCGTGCCGAAATCGATGACGATGAGGGGCGCGCCGTACTTCTGAATGGCGGCGACGTCGTTGACGATCCTGTCCGCCCCCACTTCCCGCGCGTCGTCCACGCGCAGGTTATGACCCGTTTTGAGGCCCGCCCCCACCATCAGCGGCTCCACGCCGAGATAACCGGCGCACATATGCTGAATGGTATAATTGAGCGCGGGAACGACGGAGGAAATGATGGCTCCGTCGATCGCATCCGTCAAAATGCCGCGGATGGAGAGCATATTCGTCAGAATGGTGCCGTACTCGTCGCTGGTGCGTTTGAGTTCGGTGGCGCCGCGGAAGGAAACTTTGAGGGCGTCCCCTTCAAACAGGCCGTATTTGACGTTTGTATTTCCGACGTCGATACAGAGGATCATCGCTGTTCCGCCTTTTGCTTATTTTATCGTTTCCTTGCGGGGCAGAGCCTGCACGGTCTGTTCGTCCGCTCTCTCCTGCGGGCGGGGCGACCTTGCGCCCACCTTTCTGCCGACGATGCGCGCCACCGTATAAATGGCGGGAGACGCAACGGCGTTGATGATAAATTCAAAGATAAAGTTCAGCCCTGCGCAGCCGACGATGAGGAAATACAGAACGGTCTGCCCGTCCGCAACGAAGTTTGCGCTGAGCGTATCGCTCATCAGCAGCGCCCCGAGAATAAACAGCCCCGTATTGACGACGGGCGCCGACAGGGACGCGACAACGACGGCGACGTTTTCGTTTTTTCCGCGCAGAACCTTGAAGAGGAGCCCCGCTGCGGCGCCTGCCGCCGTTCCCTTGACAAGGCAAAGGAGAACGGTAAGGAAAGGATGATCGCTGAACAGAATGAAAGTGAATTTATCCATTCCGAACACGCCCGCGAGCACGACGACCAGCCCGAACGCGAACCCTAAAAATCCGCCGCCCACGGGGCCGAGCAGGATTGCGCCCAGCACGATGGGAATGAGCACGAGGCTGGGAGCCGTGACGCCCAGATTCCCGATCAGTGTGCCGATCAGCTGCAGCACGATGACCAGCGCGAGAAGCACCGCAAGATAAGCGATGTTCCTTGCCGAAAAGAACTTGCTTTTTTTCATAAATGCCTCCATCGGATTTCCGCTTTGGGAATATCCGTGAAAAAAAATGTATTTATGCGCATAAAACGGATTCTGCCCCGCCCGGGGTGCAGATCCATCGCATAGCGAATTGTGTCCGCAAAGGCAAAAAAACTGCCTTCTTTGGTCTTTTATTATATCAAAAAGAGCGCGGCAAAGCAAGTAAATGAATGTGAAAAGTTTTTCACGCCCCTTTTTTGCACGTATATTTCGGTATTTTATGCAAAAAAATGGAATTTTATGGCAGGCGGAACACTTTTTCGGGCGGGTGAATACATATGAGTATAAGGCTTTTCGCGCAGACACTCCTGCGCGTCTTGCCCCTAATTTACGCCGCGACGCAAAAAAATATACATATCCGCCGCGGCGAACAGGAGGAAATATTCAATGAACTGTTTTGAAAGCCTTGGCGGGAACGGCTGCCTGTGGATCCTGATTCTTCTGCTCGTCCTGTGTTGCTCGCAGACGGGAATCCTCAACAACATTCTCGACAGCTGCTGGCTCCCCATCATCCTTGCGATCGCTTACTGCGTGTGCAAAAAGGGCGGACTGTGCAACCTGTTCGGCGGTTGCGGCTGCGGCTGCAAGTAATCCGCCTGCCCTTTTCTTTGTCCCTGCAAAACGGGGCGCCTGCGGCATTCTGCCGCAGGCGCCCTTTTTTTACGCCAAGCCGCTTTTTTGGGCGGCTTGTCCTTATTTTTATAACACGTACCCCTTTTTTTACAGCAAACCTTTCCCTTTCAGGAGGTAATGCTGTACTGCGATGATGGTCTTTGCGTCGCGGATCTCTCCCCGCTCTATCATCCTGCACACTTCGTCGGCGGGATAAAAGGAGCTGGTGATAAACTCGTCCTCGTCGGGATGTTCCTTTCCCGCGCGGACGCCTTCCGCCTCGTAAATGTAAATTTTTTCGTTGGTGTAGCCGGGCGTGGGATACATGGTGTACAGCAGATTCACCTTTTCGGGAATGTACCCCGTTTCCTCTTCCAGCTCGCGCGCGGCGGTCACTGCGGGATCTTCGCCGGGATTGAGTTTGCCCGCGGGGATCTCCAAAAGCTCTTCCCCGTACGCATAGCGGAACTGCCTGACCAGAAGAATTTTCCCCTCCCTGACAAACAGGACGCAGGCGCCGCCCGGATGCTCGATCATCTCGCGCTTACAGGGCTTTCCGTCCGGCAACAGCGCATCGTCCACGCGGAGGTTGACGATCTTGCCGCGGTACACGTAATTTTTTTTCACTGTCTTTTCTTGCAGATTCATAAATTCTCCTTCAACCGTGCAAGCTCGGCGCGCATGGCGGCAACGTAAGGGTTGTTCCTGCCGCAGGTGCGGGCAAAGCGGTCGTAACCGCTTAAAAGCGCGCAGCGCAGCGGGACGGTTTTCGCCGCGGCGAGAGCATTGAGCAGAAGCAGCGCATCCACTTTGTCCGACGGCGCAAGCGCGGAAGAGTAGACAAGCTTCTTTTCCTCTTCGATGCACTGCGGCGTAAACGGGAGCTTTTCCTGCGGCACGGCGGCCTGCGGCGCAGGGTTGCGGGCGGGACGGCCGCGCGGCGGCTCGTCAAACATCACCTTGACGGCGTTCCTGAACGGCTTTACCACCTGGTTGCAGAAGGCGTAAAAACTTTCGTAAAAGCTGCCGTCCTCGTAAAAATATTCCTGTAAAAACCAGCCCAGATCCATCGTCTTGTTGTCAAATTCCATGAAAAGGCAGAACACAAACGCCAGCCGTTCTACGGGATCTTCGGGGAAAAGGAGTTTTTTCTGCGCGTCGCCGTAGGGCGCGAAGTTCATATACTTGCGCTTTGCGCCCGCATAATCGAAATGCGCCGTGGCGTCGCGGAAAAACGCGTACAGAAGATCGGACATCGCGATCGATTGCAGCAATTCGCCGATCTTGGTGTCCGCTATGATATACTTCGACTGCATCAGTTCGTCACAGCGGCGCAAAAAAAGCGCGATCTGTTCCCTGCTCGTATCCATATTCCCTCCTTTTTCTGTGCAGATTTGACAACTTGCCTTGCTCGAATATCATTATAGCACAAATTTCAGAAAAGTTTAAGTTAATTTTCGCAAATATCTTGCTTTTCCCGAAAAATTTATGTATAATATAGAAAAACAAAATTCGGAGGCCTTTATGAAATCCATAAAAATTTCTCTGCAAATGGCACAGAACGTGAAAGAGTTCGTCAAAATCGTGCAGGATTATCCTTATGAGATCGACCTGAAGAGCGATAAATACGTCGTCGACGCGAAGTCCATCCTCGGTATTTTCAGCCTCGACCTCTCCAAACCGCTCGTCGTCGAGATCCACTCCGACAACTGCGACGACCTCGTCGAAGCGCTGAAAAAATTTGCTTGACGCGCACAATTTCATAAGTTATACACAGGCGACAAAATCATCCGCTTTTTCATGAAAAAAGCGGATTTTTTGTCCGTGGAAAAATACTATATCAAAGGAATCCCCCCCCCATGCAGATCCAAGGCGATATGTTTGTTAACAAATTAATATTACTGTTCGTCTTTGACAAAATGGAGAGCGCCCTTTCCGAACGGACGATCATCGATATGTGTTCCACCAGCAACGACTGGATCAATTACATGGATTGCATGATGATCATTTCCCAGCTTCTGGAGGACGGCTTTATCTGCACGGTGGAAACCAACGACGATACCCTGTACACCATCACTCCCGACGGAAGAAGCTGCCTCGCCAATTTCTACATAAACATTCCCAAGAGCACCAGAGAGGAAATTTCCGTCTTTGTCAAAAACAACAGCGCAAGGTACAGGAACAGGCAGGAATGCAAGTCCGATTACTACCAGAACAAGGACGGCACCTATACGGTGTTTCTGCGCATCCTCGCCCCTGCCCAGCCCATGCTGGAACTCAAATTTGTTGTGCCGGACAGAAAAACCGCACAGAATATTTATAAAAAATGGGAACTGAAAGCTGCGGACGTATATGCAGTGATCTATGAAAATCTTGTAGACTGAACGCTTTGCGCATTCTGTCGATATAATTCTCTTTTCCCCGAATGAGGTAATAAAACAATGTACACTTACAACACAAAAGGAACCTGCTCCCGCCAGATCATCTTTGACGTGGACGCAGAAAACAAGATCCACAACGTAAAATTTATCGGCGGCTGCAGCGGAAACCTGCAGGGAATTTCCAAGCTTGTGGAAGGCAAGACCCTGGACGAGGTGGAAAGCATTCTGCGCGGGATCAAGTGCAGAAACAACACCTCCTGCCCCGATCAGCTGGCACAGGCCGTTGTCGCGTACAAAAACCGCGAAACGCGCGAACAGAAACTTTAAACCGCCTTTTACTGCATAAAAAGAACTTACCCGCGGACGGCACCGCGGGCATTTCTTTTTGCAAAAAGTGCGCGGCGCTCCCCTGCAAAGAAGAGGGAGCGCCGCGCGCTTTTTATTTGTGCAGATATTTTTCCCGCGTGGCGTTGCCGCCGCGGATGTGCCGTTCGGCAAGATTTTTTTCAAGCACGGCGCGCACGCTTTCCCACAGGGCAAGATCCACTTCCCGCAAACGTTCCGTAACGTCCTTATGTACGGTGGATTTGCTCGTTCCGAAATGCTCCGCACACGCCCGCACCGTGGCGCCCGTCTGCAAAATGTATTCCGCACTCGCCCGCGCCCGCCTTTCCATATATTCCCACATACAATTCTACCCCTTTTGCGTTTTCTACACAAGTGGTATATTGTATGTCGCATTTTGGCGATTTATGCGGATTTCATCCGCCCGTTTCCTGTCCTTTCAGAAAACGGCCGCACGGAGCGCAGACCTCTGTCGGTCTGCCGACCGCGACGCCGTCGCGAGTTATTTCTTTTTCAGCCGTATATACTCCGACACGAGGAAATAATTTTCCAGATCCCTTTCATCCAATCCGCGGAAAACAAACAGATCGTCGTAAACTTTCTGCGCTTCCCGTATCTCCTCGCTTTCCACATGAAAAAAACCGCTGACGAGGTCGATCCCCGCCAACACATTTCCCGCCTTGTATGCAACAACGTGCGGGACTGCACCCTTCGGAAGTTTTTCACGGGAAAATCGGTTGGATAAAAGATCTTCCCGCACGAGCTGTAAAAACTCCTCGTCCGCGTAGGGCAAAGGCGCATATTTTCTGCGGAAATACTTATCCACTTCCGCGCCCGTCTTTCTGTCGGGGGAGAGTTTTCCCCTGTTCTCTTTAAAAACACGCTTCCATTCAGCGATCATCTGCTCCGTCGGCTCTCTCGTCAGCATTTTCTCCCTCCTTTTTGTCGCTTTCAGGCGGAACAACGGCAAACACGTCCGCCTGCGCAGGACTCTTTTTCCACAAAATCAGTGCAAAATACGCGATCGCCGCCAGAGAAACCAGCGCGGTGAGCACGATCTCTTCCACGCACCACACGTCTTTGAACGCGCCGAACCCGAAATTTCCGACCGAGTAAATGAGATTTCCGCAAAAATTGTACACCGCGTGCACAAGTGCGCAGGCGAACACACCGCTGCCGCAAAAGACGCACACGGACAGCATACAGCCGATGAGGAAGGAATACCCCACCTGCAAAAAGACGCCGCCCGAAAATCCGCCCAGCAAGTTGACGAGATGCAGCAATCCGAACGCCGCAGAGGAAAGGAGAACGGCGGCGAACCTGCCCTTCTTTCCCGTACCCGTCACCCCCAGCGCAAAGGGAAAGATGACGCCGCGGAAAGCGACTTCCTCGAAAAGCCCCACGCCGAGGCATTGCAGGGCGAAAGCGGCGACGCATTCCCCGCCGCCCGTGACGCCCGCTGTGCCGCGGCAAAGCGCCACGATGGGAAGGTTGTTGACGGCGACGGCCAGCGCGGGCAGGGCAAACAGCAAATACGGCAGTTTTGCGGGCGCCCAGACGCCGCGAATGCCCATCTGCAAGGCGAGCACGAGCATGATCGCGGCCATGACGATGCGCAAGATCCCCAGTCCCAGCATCTGCGCGAGGAGTTCGTCCCGCGTCAGAAGATCGCCCAGCCACTGCGTGGGAAAGAGTACGAACCCTGCGGAAAGCAAAAACAGGATCGCTCCGCTGGAAAGGGGCGTTTTGCGCATATACAGCATTTTCGGTTGCATTTTTCCTCCCCTTTGTCCTCAAATTTTACAAACGTATCCCGTTTTTAAAGACAAACGGCAGAGCGCAAAGACGGCGCGCCGCCGCAACGTGTACAGCAAAACGGGGCGGAAAATTTTTCCGCCCCATATTTCAGTCTTTGAGAACGTACGCCGCGCCGAAGGCGCCCGCATCCACATGGATGCTGAGCACGGGCCCCACCACGCGCTGATGAATGTGCACTGCGGGGAGCTTTTCTTTGAGCATCTGCGTAAACTCGGAGACGTCCGTCTCCTCGCCGCAGCGGCAGACGATGAGCCTGCGCGTATTTTCCGGAACGAGAGAGACCATCTCTTCCAGCCGTTCGCGCGCGCCGCGCGCGTTGTTTTTGAAAAAGATCTTGCCCTTGAGCGTAAACACGGGGCGCAGATTGAGCGTGGTTTTGGCTTTCGGGCTCATCATTCTGCCGCCGAACACGAGGCGGTCGAGCGATTCCACCGTAAAGACAATGCCGATTTTCTGCTTTAATCTGTCCAGATGCCCCACGATCTCCTCCGCACTGAGCCCGCACTTGACCATGTTGACCGCTTCGTCCACGAGCAGGTGCATCCCTGCGCCGATGGTCATGGAATCGACCACGCGGATGTTGCCGCCCACCTGGTCCGCCGCAAAGCACGCGGAAGAATACGTCCCCGAAAGCGCGGACGAAAGGACGATGCAAATGACATCGTAACCGCGCCCGACAAGGGCGGAGAAAGTACGGATAAAGTTGTTGAGCGCGGGCTGCGCCGTCTTGCACGGGCTGACCTGCTGCATCATCTGCATATAATTGCCGTTTCTGCCCGAAGGATACTCTTCGTAAAAATTGGGGCCGAGCTGGTAATTGAGGGGTACGACGCTCAGAACGCCGCGGCTGGATATTTCTTCCTGGGAATAGCCGACGGACGAATCGGTGACAATGGCAATCATTCTCTCCTCCTGGATCGCGACCTGAATAGGCGCAAAAATTTTCTCTCTTTGTCAAAAAATCAAGGGTACGTTGCCCTTTTTTCAAAACTTACGGAACCGCTCGTAACGCTGCTGAACAAGCTGTTCGGGCGGGATCTCTCTCTTTTGTGCGAAGAATGCGGACACGCTTTCTTTCAGAGTCGAGAAAAACTCGTCGGAAAAATTTCTCTCTTCGAGCACGCGTTCGACGGCGTGCAGCTCGTAAAGATCGGCCGCCGTGAGTTTGAGGCAGGCGGAAGCTTCCGCCACTTTCTGCGCGTCCTTCCACAAAATGGAGGCGCAGCCCTCGGGGGAAATGACCGAATAGGTGGACGTTTCCGTGATCCACACTTCGTCCGCCGCGGAAAGCCCCAGCGCGCCGCCGCTGCCGCCCTCCCCGATGATGATGGAAAGCGTGGGCGTTTTTAAACGGATCATATCCAGAATGGAAGAGGCGATGGCCTCGCTCTGGCCGCGCTCTTCCGCGCCGATGCCGCAATAGGCGCCCGACGTATCCACGAGGCAGAGGACGGGGCGGTGGAATTTTTCCGCCTCCTTCATCAGCCTGACCGCCTTTCTGTATCCTTCGGGGTGCGCGCAGCCGAAATTGTGCGCGATCTTGTCCGCGGTGTCCGCTCCCTTTTCGATGCCGATGACGGTGACAGGCTTTCCGCCGATGGTGCCGATCCCGCCGATGACGGCAGAATCGTCCGAAAAGCGGCGGTCGCCGTGCAGTTCGATAAAGCTTTCCGTGAGCTTTTCTATATATTTCACCGCGGTGGGTCTGCCCTTTTCGCGGCTCTTCAAAACGATTTCGTATGCGTTCATTGCGCCATCTCCGTTGCATGGAATTTCAGGAGCGCGGCAAGTTTTTCCTTCATTTCACGGCGCTCCACAATGAGATCGGCAAAGCCTTTTTTCTCCAGAAATTCTGCCCGCTGGAACCCTTCGGGAAGTTTCTGGCGCATTGTCTGTTCGATGACGCGCGGCCCCGCAAAGCCGATGAGCGCCCCCTTTTCCGCCATGATGATGTCCGCCTCAAACGCAAAGGACGCGGACACGCCGCCCGTGGTGGGATCGGTCAGTACGGAAATATACAGCAATCCCGCTTCGCTGTGCTTTGCGACCGCGGCAGACGTCTTTGCCATCTGCATGAGGGAGATGATCCCCTCCTGCATACGCGCGCCGCCGCTGAGGACAAACCCCACGACGGGCAGGCAATGCTCTGTGGCGTACTCGAACGTCTTTGTGATCTTTTCCCCGACGGTATGGCCCATACTTCCCATCATAAAGCGGTAATCCATGGAGAAAAGGGCACAGCGAACGCCGCCGATCTCCCCTTCCCCGCAGACGACGCCGTCCTGTTCGCCCGTCTTGGCGCGCAGGGAGGCGAGCTTTTCGTCATACCCGGGAAAGCCGAGCACGTTTTCGCCTATTACGTCGGCAAACAGTTCGGTGAAATTTTCCGCGCACATGGCGATGCGGTCGCGCGCGCTGAGTTTTTTATAATGGCCGCACTTGGGACAGACGCCGAAATTTTCCTTCATCTCGTCCGAAAGAATGATCTTGCCGCACTTTTCGCATTTTTCCGCAAGCTGATCGGGGATCTGCGCGTCCTGCGCGGGCTTGTTTTCGGGCGCGGGGGCATTTTCGTCCGTTCCTTCCAAGGCGTTTTTGGGTTTTCTGAAAAAGAACTTTTTTAAATCCTCAAAATTCACTTTCTATGCTCCTCACTGTGCAGGAGGTTCCCCTGCCTTACTTATAATTCTTTAAAAACTTTTCGAGGAAGTTTGTGCAGTAGCTGCCGTCCTTGAATTCCGGCTGTGCCAGAATGTCTGCGGAAAGCTCCGCGTTGGTGTGAACGCCGTCGATGACCAGCTCGCACAGCGCCGCCTTCATTTTGCGGATGGCTTCCGTGCGCTCTCTCGCATAGACAATGAGTTTGCCGATCATGCTGTCGTAATACGGCGGGATCATATAATCCTGGTAGATGGCGGTATCGAAGCGCACCCACGGCCCGCCCGGAATGTGCATGAACTTGATCTGACCGCAGCAGGGGCGGAAATTGTTGCGAACGTCCTCCGCGTTGATGCGGCACTCGATGGCGCAGCCGCGGAAACGGATGTCCTCCTGCTTATACAAAAATTCGATGCCCGCCGCGATGCGGATCTGCCACTTGACGATGTCGATGCCCGTTACGTATTCCGTGACGGGGTGTTCCACCTGCAGACGGGTGTTCATTTCCATGAAATAGAAATTGTTTTGCTTATCCAGCAAAAACTCGATGGTGCCGAGGCTGGTATAATTGACCGTCTTTGCGGCGAGGACTGCCGCCTGCATCATCTTTTCGCGCACTTCGGGGCGGAGGGTGACGCAGGGACTCTCTTCAATGAGCTTCTGATTTTTCCTCTGCATGGAGCAGTCGCGCTCGCCCAGGCACACGACGTTGCCCTGGTTGTCCGCCACGATCTGCATTTCCACGTGCTTGACGTCGGTGAGATACTTTTCCAGATAGCATTTTCCGTTGCCGAAGGCGCTTTCCGCCTCCGCGGAAGCGGTGCGGACGGCGTTTTCAAAGTCCTCTTCCTTCCAGACGATGCGGATGCCCCTTCCGCCGCCGCCTGCCGCGGCCTTGACGATGACGGGGTAACCGATCTGCGAAGCAAACTTCTTTGCTTCGGCGATGTCCGTGATCTCATCCAGCCCCGGAACGACGGGTACACCCGCCTTTTTCATGGTGCGGCGCGCCTCGTCCTTGTCGCCCATCTTGGCGATGACCGAATAGTGCGGCCCGATGAACTTGACGTTGCACTTTTCGCAGAGCTCCGCAAAGCGCGGATTTTCGCTCAGAAGCCCGTAACCGGGGTGGATCGCCTGGCAGCCCGTGGCAATGGCGACGTCGATGAGCGCCGTCATGTTGAGATAGCTGTCCTTTAAGAGGGCGGGGCCGATGCAATAGCTTTCGTCCGCAAGATTGACGTGCAGAGCCTGCGCGTCCGCCTCCGAATACACCGCCACGGTGCGGATCCCCATTTCGTTGCAGGCGCGGATGATCCTGACGGCGATCTCGCCGCGGTTTGCAATTAAAATTTTACTGAACATAAAGACCTCATTCTCCGCGGAACGTTTTCCGCGGCAAACCTATGAGACGTACCCGCCGGGGCGGCCGCTCAGAAAATTTTGAACAGGACCTGACCGAATTCGACCAGAGAGCCGTTCTCCGCGCAGATCTCCACGATTTCCCCGTCCTCTTCCGCAACGACGTCGTTCATCAGCTTCATCGCCTCGATGATGCAGAGGGTATCCCCCTTCTTGACCTTCTGCCCGACTTTGACAAAAGGTTCGGCATCCGGCGAGGACGCCGTATAGAAAATACCTACCATGGGCGATTTGACGTCGCGGTATTTGTTGAAATCCTTGATTTCGGAAGCTGCCTGCGGTTCTTCCTGTTTGGACTCGGGCAGGCTGACATATTGAATGGGTGCGGGAGCGGCGGCAGAAGCGTTTTCCAGCTTGATCGCAAAATTTCCCTCGCTGTTCGATTCGGAAATTTCCATCTTCGCAAGGCCGCTTTCCTTAAAGACCGCTATGATCTCCCGTAACTTTTTCTTATCCATGTTCCGTTCTCCTTACTGTTGTGAAAAAATGCGTTCAATGCGGTAAACGGACCGAACGCATGGGCAGGCTTACAGCTTTTTAAAGGCAAGACAGCCGTTGTGACCGCCAAACCCGAGCGAGGTGGAAAGGGCGTAGGTAAGCTTTGTGCTGACCGCCTCGTTGGGAGTGATGTCGAGGTCGCACGCCTCGTCCTTCACGCGGTAATTGATGGTGGGAGGAATGACTCCCTCGTCCAGCGCGAGAATGGCGGCGATCGCCTCCACTCCGCCCGCCGCGCCGAGCATATGCCCCGTCATCGACTTGGTCGAAGACACGTGCAGCTTATATGCGTCCGCGCCGAACGCGCGCTTGAGCGCCGCCGTTTCCGTCTTATCGTTGAGCGGCGTGCCTGTGCCGTGCGCGTTGACGTACACGTCCCTGTCCGCCGCAATGCCGCCCTGCTGTGCAGCAAGCTCGATCGCCCGTGAAGAGGCGATCGCTTCGGGATTGGGCGCCGTCATATGATAGGCGTCGTTGGTGCAGCCGTAGCCCACCACTTCCGCATAGATCTTTGCGCCGCGCTTTACGGCGTGTTCGTACTCTTCCAGCATGACCACGGCGCCGCCTTCGCCCATGATAAAGCCTGCGCGCTCCGCGTCGAACGGGATGGACGCGCGGTTTTTATCCGTGCTCTGGGAAAGCGCCTGACAGCTGATAAATCCCGCAAAGCAGAGCGGGGTGATGGCGGCCTCGCTGCCGCCCGCGAGCATGACGTCCGCATAGCCGTGACGGATGGCGCGGAACGCCTCGCCGATGCTGTTTGTAGAGGTGGCGCAGGCGGTGACGATGCCGATGTTCGGACCCTGCGCGTTGTATTTGATGGCCACCGTGCCCGACGCGATGTTGGAAATCATCATCGGCACGAAAAAGGGAGAGATCCTCGTCGGTCCCTTTTCGATGAGTTTGGTGTGCTCGGTGATCAGCGTCTGAATGCCGCCGATCCCCGAACCGATGTAGACGCCGAACCGATCGGGTGCGACGCTTTCCGCGGTCATGCCGCTGTCCTCGTATGCCTGCGTGGCGGCCGCCACCGCATACTGCGTGTACAGGTCGGTCTTGCGCACTTCGCCCTTGGGCATATACAGCGTGGGATCGAACCCGTGTACTTCCGCCGCAAGCGTGCATTTGTATTCGGAAATATCGAACTTAGTGACCGTATCGATCCCGCAGACGCCTGCCTTCATATTGTTCCAGGTTGTTTTTACGTCGTTGCCGAGCGGCGTGATGGCGCCCAGCCCCGTGACGACAACTCTTTTTTCCATAATTGATAGCTCCTTCGCGCTGTCGCGTAAAAGAAATTCTCCGGCATTTGTTCGGGCGGCGCCGGTTCCGCAGCTTTCCCCTTTTTTCCCTGATCTGTTTTAAAAATAATTAAAAAATAATTAAAAATTAAAAATAATTAAAAATAATTAAAATTGAATTAAAATAAATTAAATAAAATTATTTTTATTTTAATTTTTATTTATTTCGGAATATTTTCCGATTTTTAAAAGAACGAGGCGGGAAGCAAAGCGCTCCCCGCCGTGCCTTTAAATGTACATACCGCCGTCCACTTTCAGCACGACGCCCGTGATGTAGCGCGCATCGTCGGAGACGAGGAATTTGACGGCATTGGCAATGTCCTTGGTTTCGCCCAGACAGCCGAGCGGAATGAGTTTGTACATTGCCTGTTTCTGTTCCTCGGTGAGTGCGTCCGTCATTGCCGTTTTGATAAAGCCGGGCGCCACCGCATTGGCGGTGATGTTGCGGGAACCGAATTCCTTGGCGACCGTCTTGGTCAGCCCGATGATCCCCGCTTTGGAGGCGGCATAGTTTGCCTGCCCCGCGTTGCCCATCATGCCCACGACCGAGCTGATGGAAACGATCCTGCCGTAACGCTTTCTCATCATGTACGGCGTGACGTGCTTGACCATGTTGAAGCACCCTTTGAGGTTGATGGAGAGAACTCTGTCCCAGTCCGCCTCTTCCATGCGCATGATCAGTTTGTCCGCCGTGATGCCCGCGTTGTTGACGAGGATGTCGATTTTCCCGAAATCCTTGACGATCTGATCGACCGTCGCCTTGGTTGCGGAAAAATCGGAAACGTCGCACTTATAATAGCGCGCGGTAACGCCCGCCGCCGCAAGCGCGTCCAACGTTTCCTGTGCCGCCGCCTGTTCGCTGTAATCGACAACGGCGATGTCTGTATGTTCTGCCGCGAGGGTGAGCGCGATCTGCGCGCCGATCCCCCTGCCCGCGCCCGTGATGAGCGCCACTCTGTTTTCTGCCATATCCGTCCTTTTTGCAACAAAAAAATTATTTTTGTTTAATATTTACTCGAAAGAAGCGCGTTTTCCGCGTTCAGCCGCGCGCCACAAGTCCCGTAAGGACTTTTCCGGGGCCGACCTCGACAAACTCGTCCACGCCGCGCTCCTTCATGGCCGCGACCGTTGCGGTAAAGCGCACGGGAGAGCACATCTGCAGTGCGAGCGTGCGCGCAAAATCCCCTTCGTACGGCTTTGCCGTGAGATTGGCGTACACGTCCAGACGGGGCGCATTCATCTTTAAAGAGCGCAAAAACTCTTCAAACGTTGCCGCCTCGGGCGAAAGTTCGGGACAATGGAACATTCCCGAAACGCGCAGTTTCATGGCGCGGCCGCCCGCCGCCTTGACTTTGGCGATAAATTCCGCCTCCGCTTCCGCCTTGCAGGCGACGACCGTCTGCTTGCTGCCGTTGTAGTTGGCGGGATGGGTGTTCTCCCCGTCGCACAGCGCTTCCACCGCGTCGGGCGCAAGCCCGATGACCGCGATCATGCAGCCTGCTACCCGCTGCGTATACGCTTCCATCAGCTCCGCACGCTTGCAGATGGTGCGGAACGCGCCTTCCTCGGAAAGCACTCCCGCAAAGCACAGCGCGGGAACTTCGCCCACGGAAAAGCCGCACACGCACTCGGGCGTGCCGATCTCCTCTTCCTTTGCGTACGCATAGGCGAGGTCTGCCAGAAACATGGTGGGTTGGGTGAGCAGCGTCCTGTTCAGCTCTTCCTGCGTTCCGCAGAGCATTTTTTCCACGGTGCCGGGGCGGATGCTCTCCGCCAGGTCGAACAGTTTTTTCACTTTGGGAAGGTCTTTTACGTCCGCGGCCATGCCCGGCACCTGCGCGCCCTGCCCCGCAAACAGAAAGGCTACACGTCCCATTTGACGCCCTCCATCATCTTTTCCGCCTTGGTCATGATCTCTTCAATGATCTCTGCGGCGGGCTGTTCCTTGTTCACCATGCCCGCGATCTGCCCCGCGAGGAAGCACCCTTCCGTCGCGTTGCCGTCCTTGGCGGCCTTGCGCAGGGAGCCTACGCCGTATTCTTCCAGCTTTTCGTCGGGATAGTTGGAATCCGCTTCCAGCTTGGCGTACTGGTTGGTGTATGCCGTTTTGATGGCGCGGACGGGATGCCCCAGCCTGCGGCCGGTGACCATGGTGGAAATATCCTTTGCTGCGAGGACTTTCCTCTTGTATTCCGCACTGACGGTGCATTCCGTCGCCACGAGGAAACGGGTGCCCATCTGTACGCCGCACGCGCCCAGCGCGAACGCCGCAACCATGCCTCTGCCGTCCGCAATGCCGCCCGCCGCCACGACGGGGATGCTGACTGCATCCACGACCTGCGGAACGAGCGCCATGGTGGTGAGGTCGCCGACGTGACCGCCGCTTTCGCCGCCTTCCGCGACGACTGCGTCCACGCCCGCGCGCTCGACCATTTTGGCAAGCGCCGTGGAAGCCACGACGGGAATGATCTTGATGCCCGCCTCCTTCCACGTTTTAACAAAGCGGGAGGGATTGCCCGCACCCGTCGTGACGACGGGGACTTTTTCTTCCGCTACCATCTTTGCCACTTCCTCGACGTGCGGACTCATCAGCATGATGTTCACGCCGAAGGGTTTGTCCGTCATCGTGCGGCACTTTCTGATCTCTTCGCGCACCCAGTCCGCATTGGCGTTCATGGCGGAAATGATGCCCAGTCCGCCCGCATTGGACACGGCGCTCGCAAGAGAGGCATCGGCGATCCACGCCATGCCCCCCTGCATGATGGGGTAACGGATCCCCAGAAGTTTTGTAAGTTTTGTCTGCATTTTACTTGTTTGCCACAGCCTCGTCGATCTTTTCGATCAGTTCACCGACGGTGGAAAGCTGCATATTTTCGCCGAGGGAAATGTCGTATGCCTCTTCGATCTGCATGACGATGTCCACTTTGTCCAGGGAATCGAATTCCAGTTCTTCAAAAGTGGTTTCGGGCGTGATGTCCAGTTCTTCTCCCTTGCATTCGCTGAGGATTTCCTTCAATTTTTCCAACGTTGTCATAATTCAATACTCCTTATAGATAAAATTTTTGATTGTTGTGATCAGTCTTTTTTCCATTCCACGATGACGGCGCCGCTCGTGAGTCCGCCGCCGAACGCGACGAAGAGAAGCTTGTCGCCCTTGCGGAAGGTTCCCTTTTTGGCGTATTCGTCCAGAAGCACCATCACGGACGTGGCGGACATATTGCCGCAATCCGCAATGTTGAGCAGCACTTTGCTCTTGTCGATCTTATACTTTTTCAGGCTCGCATCGATGATGCGCACGTTTGCCTGGTGCGGCAGGTACCAGTCGATCTGCGCGGGGGTAAGATTTGCCCTTTCGCACACCTCCTCGATGTTCCTGCCCATGGCGTTGACGGCAAATTTGTACACTTCGCCGCCGTCCATATAGATGGCAAGCTTTTCCTGTTCGTACTCGTTGTAAGGACTGTTCAGCCCCTCGAAATTGGGCATACGGATGACTTTGGAATCGGGATTGGTGGACAAAACGCCCGCCAGCCTGCCTTCACCCGCGCGGACGACCATGGCGCCCGTGCCGTCCCCGAACAGGACGCAGGTGGAGCGGTCTGTCCAGTCGACCAGCTTGCTCATCGCCTCCGCGGAGACGATAAGAACGGTTTTTGCCTTGCCCGAAGAGATGAAGGCGTCCGCCACTTCCATGGCATACAGCACCCCCACGCAGGCGGCGTTCAAATCGAACGACGGGGCATGACTGCCGATCGCCTCGCCCACGATGCAGGCAAGGGAGGGCGTGTAGGTATCCCCGCGCATGGTTGCGCAGAGAATGAGGTCGACATCCGCACCCGAAACGCCCGCATCTGCAAGCGCGGTCTGCGCGGAACGGATGGCGAGATCGTCCAGCTTTTCGTGCGTGAGCACGTGGCGGCGGCGGATGCCCGTGCGGGTATAGATCCACTCGTCCGAAGTATCCAGAAATTGTGCAAGGTCGTCGTTGGTGACTACCTTTTCAGGAAGGGCGCTGCCCGTTCCCGCTATATAAAAAGACATACGATTTGTCTGCCTCCCTGTATTGGAAAGGGCATACCTTTCCCTACATTCCATTATAGTAAATTTACGCTTTTAAGTCAAGCCTTCTTCCCTAAAAAGGTACAAAACCGCGGCAGAACGGGGCTTTTTGTTCAATAAAATAACAAAAATACGCGCCTGCCGCAAAAAGCGGAGGCGCGTGTGTGAGAAATCAACAATTTATGATTTTTTCGGAACGATGGCAAAGGAAAATTCCGCACTGGTGCAAAGCTTTCCGTTTGCTTCCAGCTTGCCCTTGGCAAAGCAGAAAATTCCCCTTCTCGCCGTGAGAGAGACGGTCATCACCGCCGTATCCCCGGGCAGGAGCGGGTTTTTGAACTTGACGTTGTTCAGCCCCGTGTACATGGGCAGACTGTCGTGCATGTCCGGGATGAGCGCCACCGCCGTCTGCGCGATCATCTCGCACTGGATGACGCCGGGAACGATGGGATTGCCGGGGAAATGCCCCTGCAGGAAAAACTCGTCCCCTTTCACGGTGTATTTGCCCACCGCTTCCCCCTGCTCGTTGACGTCCACTTCCTCGAGAAGGAGCATGGGCTCGCGATGGGGAAGAATTTTTTTGATTTCTTCTTTATTCATGAGTTTCTCCTCAGGAAACGATGCCTGTGTTCTCCCTGTCCTCTGCGAAGAGAGGCCCGTTGATGACGGGCAGCACGACGGGAGCCGCCATGGCGGCCGTGGTCAGCGTTGTGACCGCTGCGCGCAGATAGGGATACAGCAGAGCGGTACCCTCCACGACGACGGCGCGGCGCTCTTCCTCCGTGCTCGCTTCCGATTCAAATACGCCCGTATAGGTGACGTTCAGATCGAACGGCTTGGGAGAATCGTCCGTCTTTTCGATTTTGACCGTGAGAGTGATAAAGCACAATTTATCGTTTTCCACAGCGCGGCGCACTTTGCGCGAAAAGGTAGGCTTTAATTCCAGCTTGCCGTTCTGCGGGCGCACGGCGTTGAGTTTGATGCTCATTTCGTCTGCGCGAAGTCCTTTGAGAGTAAAATTCACTTTCTGCATATCTGTACCCCGTAAAAAAAGTTTGTGCGAAGGCATTCCGCCGCACCATAGGCAATGCGGGAGGCCGTATTCACTACCATCCATTTCTAATATTATACTTTTAAACGGCGGATTTGTCAATATTTCTTTACAAAAAGGCGGAAAAAAGTTGTTTTTCCCGCCCCTTCCGCCGCCTGAAACCTATTTTTCAACGGGCGCCCGCAAAGCTCTGCGGGCGCCCGTTTTGTTCCTTTGCCGAATCGGCAAAAACGTTTGCCGCTCAGATCCTTTTGAGAAGTTCCGCCTTTTTCTCTTCAAACTCCTCTTCGGAGATGATGCCCGCCTTCATCAGGCGATGCAGTTCCTCGATCTCCCCGATGGGATTGCGCCTGCTGACCCGCACGGGAACGGCGACCGCCGCGGCCGCCTGTTCCTGCCAGACGGCGCACTTTTGCGCGAGCCCTTTAAAGAGAATGCCGCGATAGAACAGCAGGATGAGCACCGCCGCGATCAGCAGCAGGATGCAGATGAACTGCGAGGGAGAGAGGGCAAACCCCGTGGAGCCCCTGTCGTCCCCGCGCAAAAATTCCATGCTGAAGCGGAACACCCCGTACGCGAAAAAGTAAATGAGAAGGTTGTAAGGCTTCAGCTTTTTGCGGAAGATGACCAGCACGAAAAAGAGCACAAATTCAAAGACGGACTCGAACAGCTGGGTGGGCAGAACGGGCAGGCTTGCGCCGTTTTCGCCCGGGTATTGCTGTGCGGCGAGGCTCCCTTCCGGAAAGATCACGCCGAAAATGCTGTCCGTCACCCTTCCGTAGCAGCAGCCGCCGCAAAAGCAGCCCAGCCTGCCGAACGCGTGGCCGATGACCAGCCCCGGAACGAGCAGGGAAAAATAGTAGAGCGCCCTGCCCTTCGCCTTGGGGACGAGTTTGTGGATGAGAAAGACGGTGAACGGCACGCCGCCCAGCACGCCGCCCAGCCAGGTGATCCCGCCGATCCTGATCTCCCCCGCCTCGATGGTGTGAAAGAGAGAATTGAAAAACATGGCGGAAAAGCCCAAAAACGCGATGCCGAGGATGGAAACAAACAGCAGTCTGTTGGAGGTGACGCGGTCCAGCTTTTCCCCCTTTTCCACATACAGGAAATAGGTAACGAAAAAGGCGACGATCCCCAAAAACACCATCAGAGAATACATGGGGATGTGGATCCCCGCGATATGGATTGCAGGTAACATTCTGTCTCCTGCCCCGCAGGCGGCGCCTGCGGGGCTTAAAACTCATTCGTTATTTATTCCAGATGACCCACTCGGAGCTGACCGAAGTGACGCCGTTGCCCAGAGCGCGGATCTGAATGGATACGATGTTTGCGTAGTTCGCGTCCGTGTACTGCGCGCCCTGCGTCTTTACCGTCTTCTGTTCGGTACCGTCTCCGTAAGTGATGATCAGTTCGTAGCCGTTGTTGTTGTTTGCCACGGCCGACCAGGTGATCCTCCCCTCTTTGGAGATGGCAATGCTGCTCTGGTTGGGAGCATCCAGCAGGGTGATCTTTGCCGTGTCGTTTCCGCCCGCGCGCGGCGAGTCGATATAGTAGACGCCGTTTCCGTCAAAGCGGCCGCCCAGCGCGACCACGGCAACGGTGTGCGCGCCCTTGTTCCTTGCATTGTAGCTGTATGAAGCTTCCGTCGTGGCTTCGCAGACGATCACGTCGTTGACGATGTAGCGATACCCCGTATCCAGTTCGCGGCCGTTCGTATCGACCGTGATGACGATGTTGCCGTCCGGCTGATAGGATTCCTTGTCGTAATAGAAGCTGATCTTGGGAGCGGAGAGCTGGTTGACCACCTGTTTGAGCTCGAAGGGCGTGGAATCGATAAACGTATATCCGCCGTCGCCGATCGCCGTGACGGTGACCGTGTACGTCTTGATGCTGTCAAACGCGGGCTTGAACTCGTAAGCGGCCTTCCCCTCTTCCTGCTGAATGGTTGCGGCAAGCGTTCCGTCCACATACACGGTATAGCTCTGCGCACCCGAAATGCGGTCCCAGGTGTACACCGTGTCCGACCTGACGACGTCCGGCGTTTCCAATTTTTCGATGGAAACGGGGGTGGACAGATCGGAGTTGATGGTGTTGGTGCCGTCGCCGATGCACTTGACGTAGAAGGTGTAGTACCCCGCTTTCAGCGTGGAGAGATCCATGCGCGTGCCGTCGATCCTGCCGTCGTAGAGATAGCCCTGCCCGTCGTAGACCTGATAGGAAACGGCTCCCGAATAGTTTGCGGGAGGATTCCACACAAGCTCCGTGGAGGTAAAGGTGGGATCGTTGAAGGTTACGGGCGCAAGCTTTGTGAAGAGCGCCGTGTTGGAGCGGTTGGAAGAAATAAAGTATTCGGTATGATCGGCATTCCATGTGTCCGCGACCGCCTCGATGACGACGGTGACGGTGTCGACGGTGATGTGGTTGTTGATGTTATCCAGCTGCGTGTCGTCGATCGGCTCGTTGCTGCCGTTGAAGTAAATGTTGTAGCTGGAAGCGTTGAGGACGGAATCCCAGAGAAGCTGGCCCTCGTTGACCGTCGTATCCACGCGGATGCCCGTGGGAGCGCTGAGTTTGGTGATGCTGAGCGCCGCCGTATACGAGGAAGGAAGCACTTCCTTGCCGTTGCCGCGCGAGCAGACGGACAGTTCGTAAGAACCTGCCGTGGTGATCGAAGAGAGATTGTACTGCGCATAATCCACATTGCGCAGGGTGCCGATGTTGACGGTGTATCCGTTTGCCGAAGAATTGGCGTCCCACGTGACGACGCCGCCGCTGATGTTGACGTTGGTAGGCGCGGGAAGAACGGTGACGTCAAAGGTGAGCATATCCTTTGTGAGAGAGGAAAGGGTGACCACCGTTTCGCCGCCGATCGTCTTTACGCTGCCCTCGCTGGCAATGCCGTAAGTGATGGTGCGCTGCGCCATGCTGTCCTGCTCCACCACCTGCGTGACGTGCATGGACGGCGTGGCAGAAGTGATCTGCGTCTGCGTTCCGTCCTTGTACAGGCGGTAGCGCGAAGCGCCCGAAACGCTCGTATAGTAGACGTCGAAACCTTCTGTAAGGTCGGAAGCGTCACTGGCGATAAAGTTCTGCGCATCCCTGTTGGGTGCGGCAAGGCGGATGACGGTGATGGGCGCGGAGAATGCGGAATTTTCCGTTCCCGTACCCGTGCCCGCGACAGACTGCACGCTGACGGAATACTCGCCCACCTCGTCAAACCCGTACAGGAAAGAAGGCTGCGCGGAATCCGTGTAGGTATCGCTCTGCTCGCCCGAAGGAGTGGTGACGCGGATGTTGTAGCCGCTCACGTCGCCGTTGACGGCGTTCCAGTACAGATTGCGCATGGGCGTTCCGTCGGGGACCTGGGCGCTGTCCCACAGCAACTGGGGAGCGCGCAGCACGAAGAAAGACTGCTGATCCGTCCACGAGGAGAAATAGGTGGCTTCGTCAGACGCGACGGGGCGGATGCTCACGGTCTGCGAACTGCCCGCCGTGAGAGTGTATTGCGTTTCCGTCACGCGCTTTTCGGACGAACCGTTGACGCGGATGAGGTACGCGGTGGCGTTGTCGACGGCATCCCACAGGAGCACTCCCTCGCTGACGCGGATGTTTTTCACCTGGCCGAGGAAGAGAAATTCCTTTTCCTCGCTCTTGCCCGAAGGGAAGCTGCTCACGCCGTCCCCTTCCGCCGCGACTTCTACGGTGAAATCCAGATCCTGCGCGTCGTACAGAAGTTTTGTGGAAGTGCTCGTCTCATACAGGCCGCCGTTGATGTAGACGGTGTATTCCCTTGCGGCGGACGAACCTTTCCAGGTGATGTACTGCCCGTCATACGCCACGTCCGTAGGCGAAGCGAGATAGGTTTTGGAGAGCGTTTCGCTCCAAAAAGAGAAGTATGTATCGTCCGTGCCGTTGGATTTGATGCGGATCTGGTTGCGCTCGCCGTAGACAAAATCCGAAAATTCCGTGGCGGGCGTCACGGTCTGTTCGCCGTTGACTTCCACGACGTATTCGAGAGCGCCCACGACGGGAGTCCAGGACATTTTGCCCGTTTCGTCAAAGGTGATGTCCTCCGTCCCGATGGTTTCCAGACGGTAGAAAGATTTGGAAACGGATTCGCTGGTACCGTATTCGTTTTCCGCGACAATGGAAAACTCGTACGTTTCCGCGGGGAAGGAGACGGCGGGATAGCTCCTCGACGTCCCGTTGGGGACGGAAAGCTGCGTGCCGTTCACCGTGATGGTGTAAGAAGTTGCGCCGTCGGGCGCCGTCCAGGAAAACAGCGAGCCGTCGTACTTGATGGTGCTCGCGTCCACCGCCTGGGGCGGTTCTTTTTTCTCGCCGCAGGCGGCAAACAGTACCCCTGCCACGGCAAGCACTGCCGAAACCGCCAGCAGGCAGATCATCTTTTTCAATCTTGCTGACATATTTATCCTCCTCTGCTTTATTTTATATTGTTTGTTGTATGTGTCCGATCACAGGAACCACTTTGCGTACAGAGTGACGTTGCCTGTCTCCGCGTACTCATCCGTCATGACGCCGTCGAAGGAGGTGACTTCGTTCCCCTCCGCATCGTACCAGCCGAGGAAGGTATATCCCTCGCGCGTCGGCACGTCCAGACTGATGGCCGTACCGTAGGTGATCTTCACTTCTTTCGTGCTCTGGCCGTCCCCGAACGTTCCGCCGTTTGCATCCAGCGTGATCGTGTAGACGTTGGGCGAGAATTCAGCCCTGTATCTGAGGTCTTCCCTGACGATCTCGTTTTCGTCAAAGTCACCCCCGTCGATGCCATCCCAGCCCGTGAAAGTATAGCCCGGCCTCTCGGGGGGAACGTCCAGCTGCGCAAGATGCCCGGGGGCGGTGCCGTATTCCACTTCCGTCCGGAAAAATACGCTGTTGTCCCAGTTGTAGAAGATCAGCGTACATTTTGCCACTTCCCAACGGGCGACCATCTGCAGGGAGTCGCTTTCCGCCTGCTCCGCCAACGAAGCATCGAACACATTGAGAGAGTATCCTTCCCCGTCCGTACACTGCAGACCGTTGGTCAGGAACCAGCCTGCAAAATCGTAACCCGTACGCACGGGAACGGGCAATTCGTACCTTTCCCCGAAAGTAACGTAGGCGGTGTTGCCGTTGCCGAGAGTGCCTGCGCCAGGATTGAGGCGGACCGTGTATTGCCTGGGTTCAAATTTCGCGTACAGGTACTGATCGCCGTAAACGCCTGCGGGCAGCCTTTCGATGGGGGTGTCGGAGAGATCTTTTTCCCTGCACCAGCCCGCAAACTCGTAGCCCACGGGAATGACGGAAGGATCGGTGATCTCCTGCAGGATATAAGGAGAAGTCGAGGAATAGGTGTATTCGTCGCGCAGATAGACGATGCCCGAATCGTCCAGATAATAGTAGATCATATATTTATCGGCAGCTGACCACTTTGCATACAGATGCTGCGCATACAGTTCGCTGCCGTCCGTAAACGGCTGCATGAAGCCCGCATCCAGATACCACCCTTCAAAGGTGTATCTGCCCACAGGTTCCAGCCTGCCGAGCGTGACGGACGTGCCGCTGAGGTATGTCTGCTGCGAAGTGACGTCCGATTCGGGGCCCTGCGTATAATGCAGCGTGAGCGTGACGTATTCGCTCCAGATCGCGTACACCGTGACTCCGGACGTCACCCTGTCCTGACCGGAAACCGGATCGAAGATCTCTTTCTGATAAGACCAGCCGACAAACTCGCGCGAGCCGTCTCCTGTCAGCACGTCGGGATATTCGCTTTCAAACCTTGTGAACAAGTTTATGAACATTTCGTTGTAACTGACGTCCGACAAAATGTACGCCATATTGTCCACTTTAAAGCTGACTTCGAGAGAAATGGGTTCATAGACGACAAGGAGTTCCGGCAGGAGATCCTGCGGATCGAAGCTATAGGAATACAGATGGAAATTTTCGCCCGTCTGCAGCGTGACCGTGTATCCGTCCCGATTCCTCAGTTCGGCAAAATTGTATCCCTCGATGGTCGGGAATTCGGGGACTTCGCCGATCGGCATACCGACCATGACGCTCATGGAATCGATCTCGGCATTCAGCTCCTGAGCTTCGCCGTTCTGCATGGTGACCGCCCTGAATTGGATCTGTCTCGATTCTCCGAAGTACAGCTCCGTGCAGTTTACATAGATCGTGGAGGGCAGATCCTCCGCCTTGATGTCTTTTATCAGTTTGCCGTCCGAATCCGCAATGCGGTCGGAAAATTCCCCGTTTTCATAACTTGTATAGAACCCTTCGATCTCATAATAATCGCCCGAGTTGTTTGTGGAAATCTGGGTGACTTTCGTCCCCTCTTCATACGAGGAGGTCGTTGAGGTCCCGATCTTGTCGCCCGCCGTGCTGTTGATCCAGATGAGATCCGCATCATATCTGGGTTTTGCAGGCTCCGTACAGGTGGACTGACAGTTGATGAAATTGCAGGTCATTTCGCTGCAGTCGCCGCCGCAGGAAAGGCCGCAATCCGTAAAACAGGTCCTGTTCAGGCCGCCGCAATCCGTCGTGCAGTTTCCGTTTTGCTGCGTACAGCCGTCCCCGAACAGGCAGGACGTGCAATCGTTGCAGTCCGGTTCACCGCAGGTGCAAAGTTCGTTGACGCAGCTGTCCAGATCGCTCAGACAACCCGCACACACGCCGCAACCCGTCTGATCGCAGGCACACGCCATCACGTCCGTCAGGAAACAGCCGCCCGTGAGCAGCGCCCCTCCCAACGCGGAAATCGCCATGACTCCCAGGCCACGGCGCGTTCTGAATAAAAAATTAAGTATGTCGTCAAGCTTCATTTCTGACCACCCACCCAAAAAATACAGACAAGCGCGGAAGTTTTTCTCTCCTCTCCGCACCGTCGCGCTCCCTTTTGAAAGCGCCCTGTCTGCGTTCGTCTTAACTTTTCCTTATTATAACACTTTGTATTATTTTTGTCAATGTTACAATGCGCATTTCCGTATGACAAAATTGTAAAAAATACAAAATTTTTTCATCCGTCGCACAAAATCGGAAGCGCAAACTTAATAGACGTTTTCTATCGATATGCACATAACTGTGCAACAAAAAACCAAATTTTTGCCCTTTTTCGGAGAATTTTATGTCCGAAGCTTTCGATAAATTGCAGCAATTTTTTATCAACGTTCCCGCAAAAATACGTCCCTTTTACTGAAAACAAAATATTTATTATCTACATATTTCAGAGTAAAAAAGCCTGCCGCCCGTGCAGACGCAGGCAGCCCTCCTGCGAGGGGCAGGAGGGCTGCAAAGAATTAGCCGATTTTCTTTTTGACAGGCATGGCAGCCTGTTCCGAAACAGGCTGCAACCCTGCGGCCTGCCGTGCAGACGAGGAATTCCCGCTCGTCCAGCGGGCAACCAGCTGAATGGAACCCGAGGAAACAAAGCCGAGCATTTTATCTCCGAACTCGCTGAGAGATTTGCCCTCCCCGTCCGTGATCTGCGTTCCGTCGATGAGGAACCATCCGCCGAACGTATAGCCCTCGCGCACGGGAACGGGAAGAGTAAAGTTTTCCCCGAAGGTGAGCGTGACCTTGTTTTCCGTCAGACTGCCGCCGCCCGCATTGAGCATGACCGTATATTGATTGGGCAGGAAATTTGCGTACAGGTCTATGTCGCCGTAAATCCCTGCGGGCAGACTTGAAACGGAAGCATCGGAAAGATCGGATTGTCTGCACCAGCCGTCAAAGGAATACCCTGCAGGGATCGCCGTGGGGTCGGTCAAAGTGACCAGCTGCGTTTCCTGCGTTTCCGAATACCACTTCTCCCGTGGTTTCGTCTATATAATAGGCATCCACAATATAGCCGACCGAAGTGTCGTAAGAAAGCGAACAACCGCCCGCCAGGACCGCCCCCGCCAATACGGAAAAGAGCATGACCGAAAATCCCCTGCCCGTACGGAACATAAAGTTTAAAAGCCTGTCCAACCGCATGAATAAGCGTCAGTCCGCGTCCACGGGGATAAAGGCAAACTTTGTGACGTCGAACAGCCCTTTGTCCGAAAGTTTGATGGAGGGAATGACGAGGAGCGCGAGGAAAGAAAGGCTCATAAACGCCTCGAAGTCGCGGGAAATGCCCATGCCGTACGCGCTTTCCAGGAGCGCTTCCGACTGCGCGATGTACTCGTCGGCGGGGAGAGAGCTCATCAGCCCTGCAATGTCGAGGGAAAGCGACTGCGCCTTGCCCCCCTTTACCACAGCCATGCCGCCGCCGATGCGGCGCAATTCTGCCACGACAGCCGCCATGTCCTCATTGTTGTCGCCCAGCACGATGATGTTGTGCGAATCGTGCGCGATGGTCAGCCCGATGGCGCCGCCGTGCAATCCGTACCCTTCCAGAAGGCCCAACCCGATATTGCCCGTGCCGTGGTGCCTCTCCACCACAGCCATTTTCAGAAGGTCCGTTCCTTGCAGACAGACGTCGCCGTTTTCGCTCTTCACCTCGCGCACGACGCGCTCGGTGACGACGTTGTCCTTGATGAGGCGCAGGACGTTTGCGCGCGTCCCCTTGAGTTTGAGGCGGAAGTCCTCCGCCTTCACTTCGCCCACGTGTACGGTATTTTTCACGGCGTCGGGCAGGAAATTGTGCGTTTCAAACAGCGCTTTCCCCTCTTTGGCGACGAGCTTCCCGCCCTTGAAGGTGCAAGCGCAGCGGAAATCTTTCAGATCGTCGAATACGGCGATGTCCGCATCGTAACCCGGCGCGATGGCGCCCTTTTTGTACAGGCGGTAGCACTCGGCGGAATTGAGCGTTGCGGCGATGACCGCCCACACGGGATCCATGCCCGCCGCCACGGCTACGCGCAGCGCGTTGTCCAGATGTCCCATTGCTTTGAGGTCTGCGGCGTGGCGGTCGTCCGTGCAGAACAGAAAGCGGCGCAAATTATAAGTGTTGACCGCCTTGCAGTTGGCCGCAACGTTGCGCGTGGCGGAACCTTCGCGCAGATGCACGTACACGCCCTTGGAGACCTTTTCCAGCGCCTCCTCGGGAGAGGTGCATTCGTGATCGGTGGAAATGCCCGCGCTCAGATAGGCATTGAGCCCCTTTCCGTGCGTATCGGGCGCATGGCCGTCGATCACCTTATCGGCCGCGTGCGCCGCTTCCAGCTTGCGCAGGACCTCTTTGTCCTTGTAGATGACGCCGGGATAGTTCATAAACTCGCCCAGCCCGTAGATGAAATCCTCTCGGATGTATTTTTCGGTATCCGCGCCCGTGAGGACGGCGCCGCTCGTTTCAAAGGCGGTGGCAGGCACGCAGGAAGGGAGCATGACCTTTGCTTCCAAAGGCGTGCGCGCGCAGGCCTGCGCAATGTACTGCGCGCCCGCAATGCCGCAGACGTTTGTGATCTCGTGCGGGTCGGCGACCACCGTCGTCGTGCCGCGCGGCAGAACCAGCTTGGCAAATTCCTCGGGCGAAAGCTGGGAACTTTCGATGTGAACGTGCGCGTCGATGAGTCCCGGAACGGCGATCTTGCCCGAAATGTCGTATTCCGTTTCCCCTTCATATTCGCCGAAGCCGACGATCTTGCCGCCCTCTATGGCGATGTCCGCCCTGACGATCTCGCCCGTAAACACGTTGACAAAGCTTCCGTTTTTTAAAACTGTTTCCGCCTTTTTGTTGCCGATGGCGGCGTCGATAAATTTTTCAAGCATGGTTTTTCCTCCGCGGAGAATTTTCTGCTTTGATTATATCATACTTTTCCGAAAAAGAAAAGCCCGCGCCAGGCTTTTGTGCCGAGGCGCGGGGATTTTTTTGTTTTTACGCGATCAGTGCGTGAACAGGAAGGTGAACAGGAACACGAGGCTGAGGATCGCCGTAACAGGACTGATCTCTTTGACTTTACCTGTGCAGAGCTTGATGATCGTATAGGAGAGGAAGCCCGCCGCAATACCGTAAGAGATGGAATAGGTAAAGCTCATCACAGAGATGGTGAGGAATGCGGGAACAGCCGCTGCGGGATCTTTCCAGTCGATGTTCGTAACGTTACGCATCATGAGTACGCCGACATACATGAGAGCGCCTGCCGTTGCGCAGGAAGGAACGAGCGCCGCGATGGGGCTGAGAAACATAGCGATCGCAAACAGAATAGCGACGACCAAAGAGGTCAGACCCGTCCTGCCGCCTTCCGCTACGCCTGCAGAAGATTCGACGAAAGTCGTGACGGTGGAAGTACCGAGGATCGCGCCCGTGCAGGTTGCGATGGAGTCGCAAAGGAGCGCTCTCTGGATGTTTTTCACTTCGCCCGTTTCATCGAGCAGGCCGCTTTCTTTGCCGGCCGCCTGGCAAGTTCCCATCAGGGTACCGATGGTATCGAACATATCGACCATTGCAAACGCGATGAGCGCCGCGATAAAGTCAAAGATCTCCGCGCCACCTATACCTTTAAACCCTTCAATGAATACCTGTCCAAAGGATTCCGTACCAAACTTTTTGAATGCTGAAATGGGATCTTCAAATTTGATTTCATTGAAAACCGCTTCACAGGATGCAGAACCTGCAGCATATCCGATTCCGATAAAGATGTAGTACAGGATGGCACTGCCGATGATACCAAAAACCATTGCCCCGCGAACATTCAGTTTGGAGAAAATAGCGATCATAAGTAAGGAAATGAAAGCAACTGCCGCTGCAATCATTGCTGCCCCACTTGTAGTAAACTTCAGCAAGTTAAAAGATACAAGAGTAACTTTTGTAGAAGTATCCAAAGCGACGATGCCCGCATTCTGCATACCGACAAACGCAATGAACAGGCCGATACCTGCAGGGATTGCAATACGAATCGATTCCGGAACGGAACGGACAATCGTTTTACGCGCTCCGACGATGGTTAAAAGCAGGAAAAGTATACCAGAGCAAAGCACAATGAGTAATGCGTTTGCATAAGAGTACCTACCGTCCATCCCAAGACAGATAGTGTAAACAAAAAACGCATTTAATCCCATACCCGGAGCCTGCGCGAAAGGCAGTTTTGCCAGGAATGCCATGAGAAGAGTACCGACGATCGCCGCAAGAGCGGTGACAATGTACATTGCTCCATACGACACGCCAATAAGTTGTTCGCCCGTTCCATACGGATTTCCGAACATATTGGCATTGACCATGAGGATGTAAACCATCGTCATGAACGTGGTCAGCCCCGCGAGCATTTCCGTCTTGAAGCTGGACTTCATCTTCGTAATGCCGAAGTAGTTGTCCACTTTTCCGAGGAAGCCCGTGTACTTGGTCTCTGCAACCGCTTCGCCGCCGACGTCCGCAGACTCTACTTTCGGCTCTTCGGTATTCTGATTTTCAACCATCTGAAACCTCCAAAAAGTATAAAATATTCTATCGGCCGCATTTTCAGCGGCTAATATCCGTTTTTTCCCTGAAAAGGGAAAAAGACAAGGCGCCTTGTCTTTTTATATTTTTCTCTATTTTATCACAAGTTTTTAACAAAAGCAAATACTTACGCTCATCTTTTTCGTTTTCGGCAAAAAAATGTCATATTCCGCCATGACACAAGCGCAAAAAGCCGCCTCCGCAGAGCGGAGGCGGCAAAAAATCAGATCTTACACTTTTCGGGAGCGGCGGGACGGTTGAATTCGATCCTCGTGCGGAAAGAATTGAACACCGCCAGCAGCATGACGCCCACGTCGGCAAACACCGCGAGCCCCAGGGGAATGAGATTGAACAGCCCCAGCGCCATGATGATCACCTTGACGGCAATGGAAAACACGATGTTTTCAAACACGATGACGCGCGTGCGGCGCGCCGTCTTTTTGGCAAAAGGCAGCAGGGAGAGATCGTCGCGCATCAGCACGACTTCCGAAGCCTCGATCGCCGCGTCGCTGCCGACGCCGCCCATTGAAACGCCCGCATCCGCCTGTACGAGGACGGGCGCATCGTTGATGCCGTCCCCCACGTACATGAGTTTGCCCTGTTCCTGCAGGCGCTGCGCCGTCGTCAGCTTGTCAGCGGGGAGAAGTTCGGCATACACGCCGTCCACGCCCACCTGTTTTGCCACCGCTTCCGCGCGGCGGCGACTGTCGCCCGTCAGCATATAGCAGGCGGAGATCCCCTCCTTTTTCAGCTGTGCAAGCGCATCGCGCGCGTTTTCCTTGATCTTGTCCTCAATGACCACGCAGCCGAGGTACTTTCCGCCCTTCGCAACGTAGACCAGCGTGCCTGCGTCCTCGACGTTTTGCACGGAAATCCCGTATACGTCCATCAGTTTTTTGTTCCCCGCCAGGACGCGCTCGCCGCCGATCGTGCATTCGATCCCGTAGCCGGCGCGCTCCTGAACGTCCGTCGCTTCATACTTTACGGGCAGGTCGCGGAAGGCTTCCGCCAGCGGGTGAGAGGAATTTTTTTCCGCCGCGGCGGCAACCGCAAGCAGCAGGCCTTTGTCCTCGCCGTACACGTTTCCGATGACGAAGTTTCCGTAAGTTAAAGTGCCCGTCTTGTCAAAGGCGGCAATGCGCGCGGCGGCAAGCGCATCCAACCCCGTGGAGCCCTTGACCAGAACGCCGTGTTTTGCCGCAAACCCGATACCGCTGAAATAGGAGAGCGGCACAGAAATGACCAGCGCGCACGGGCAGGAGATCACGAGAAAGACGAGCGCGCGGTTGACCCAGCTGCCCAGATTGGCGACGTAATTTCCCGTAAACACGGGCGCGAGAAAGGCCACGAGAAGCGCCGCAATGCAGACGACGGGGGTGTAGATCCTGGAAAATTTGGTGATGAACTGCTCGCTCTTCGCCTTTTTGGAGGTGGAGTTTTCCACGAGGTCGAGGATCTTTGCCACCGTGCTTTCCGAATAGTCCTTTTCCGCGACCACTTCGATGACGCCGCCGACGTTGATGCAGCCGCCCAGCACCTTGTCCCCTTCCCCGACGTCGCGAAGCATCGCTTCGCCGCTCAGAGAGCGGGTGTCCAGGGAAGTCCTGCCGCGCACGATCACGCCGTCCGCGGCGATCTTTTCACCCGCCTTGATCAGCAGGCGGTCTCCCTTTTTGATCTCTTCGGGCGGGACGATCTTTTCTCCCTGTTCGGTGAGGAGAGTCGCCGTTTCGCTCTTGAGCTGCATGAGCGACGCGATCGACCTGCGCGATGCGCCCACCGCGACCGACTGGAGCAACTCGCCCAGACTGTACAGCGCCATGACTTCCGCCGCCTCGGCATACTGCCCCAGCGCGATGGCGCCGATACTGGCGACCGTCATGAGAAAGTTTTCGTCAAAAATTTCCCCGCGGGAAAGGTTTTTCACCGTGTTCCACAAAATCTTCCAGCCGACAATAAAATAGGAAAGTCCGAACAGGATATACTGCGCAATTTCCGCCGCGAGGCCGGAGGCAAGCTGTTCCAGCACGATCCCCGCCGCCAGAAAGACGAAGGAAAGCGCCACGCAGACGATCTCCGTTTTATGCGCAGCCGCCAAACCTGCGCGCGAAGGCTGCTCCACGACGCGCACGTCCTCAAACCCGTTGATCTGTTCGATCGCCCTTTGATAGGACTTCTCCCCGTCGCAATCCAGACGCACTCTCTGCCGCACAAAATCCACGTGCGCAGAGGAAACGCCCTCCGTTTTTTTCAGGCGATCTTCCAGCTCCAGCGCGCATTTGCCGCAATCCAGACCCGTGATCTTGATCTCTTTGTTCATACCGTCACTCCTTCGGCTCACAGTGCAGGTGCGCCTTGCTCATCAGAATAATGCTGGCTATGTGTTCGTCCGCGATGGAATACAGAATATTTTTCCCCTCCCTGCGCGAACGGATGATCTTTGCATCTTTCAACAGGCGAAGCTGGTGGGAGACGTTGCTCTGCAACCCGTCCACCGCGTGCGCAATGTGATAGACGCACATCTCCCCTTCCATCAAGGCAAGCAGGATCTTCATGCGGGAAGGTTCGCCGATCGCCTTGAACGCCGCGCACATCTGCGCCACGTCCTCTTCCTTCGGCATCGCCTTTTTCGCGCGCACGGCAAGCATTTCATGCTCGCACGCTTCCAACGCATTCTCTCTTTCCGCCATAACGCCCTCCGTTAAAATTGGTTTACATATTAATTTCTTTTCATATATTAATACTTTCAGAATCAAATGTCAAGAAAAATGACAAAATAAAACCGCTACAACTTTGTAGCGGTTTTAAAATTTTACTTTGTAAAAGCGCAGGCCTTGAATCAGGACGGAAGAGCCGCGGAAAAGGACGAGGAGAACACCCTGCCGCTGAGATAGGAAAGCCTGCCCTGCAGCGTAAAGGCGAGGGAGCTTGCCACGAGGATCTGCCGTTTTACGTGGTATTTCCGGTTGAGGACTTCGTCCCCGTACTTTTCATCCCCCGCCACGGGATTGCCCAGAAAAGCGAGGTGCGCGCGGATCTGATGCGTCTTTCCGCTGTGCAGGCGGATCTCCACGAGGGAATATTCTCCGTGGTCCTCGAGCACGCGGTATTCCGTGAGGATCTTTTCCGAGCCGCGGACGGGTTCGTCAAAGATCTTGACGCGGGCGGCGCGCTCGTCCTTGACGAGATATGCCGCACAGACGGCGCTCTTGCGGCGGAAGGGATGAAAACAGATCGCACGGTACACCTTTTCCGCGCGGCGTTCGCGGAAGGCGGCAAGCAGCTGTTTTTCCGCTTCGTCGTTGAGCGCAAAGCACATGACGCCGCAGGTGTTTCTGTCCAGACGGTGTATAAATTTGGCGCCGCAGGCGCGGAAAAGATGTTCGGCGAGCGCCTCCGAATTGACCCCCGCAAACTTATCCACGACGAGAATATTTTCGTCGCGGTAGATCTCCCGATAAAAGACGCGCTCCTCGTCCTTGGCGGTGGTGTAATAGACGACCTCGTCCCCCGCTTCGAGGGGGACGTTTTTGCTCACCCTTACGCCGTTGACGCGCACATCCCCCGCGCGGAGCAGGCGGCTGAGGGCAAAAGAGCCCTGCGGATAGTGTTCATCGGTGAAATCTCTTAAATTTTCCCTTTTTTGTACCGTGAATTTTTGCATGACGTTTTCCTTTCAGCAAGATCCCCGCCGCAACGGGCAGAACCAGCGCCGCAATGCACGCGACGAGTGCGCCGCCCGCAAGCAGAGCGTATAAAAGATAGGCAGCGCCGAACGCGGTTGCCGTCTGCAGAGCGGCGATCTGCAGGGCGCGGCGCAGGCCCAGTTCCTTGGCGGTGGCGGCTATGGCGGATACGCAGGGGGAACAGGTCATCATAAAGAGCAGAAACGCCGCCGCGGAAGAAGCGCTCATCGCCTGCGTGAGGTTTTCCCCGTAAAAGAGAGCCAGCGTCCCCGCGACGCTCTCCTTGGCGACCAGCCCCGAAAAGGCGGCAAGCGCCACCTGCCATTGCCGTATCCCCATGGGATAAAACAGCACGCAGAGTCCCCTGCAAAGCAGGGCGAGAATGCTGTTTTCGCTGTCGGCGCCCACGTATTCAAAGGTGAACGAGAAAGAGAGCGCAAACCACAAAACGACCAGAAAGGCGGCAACCACCGTGACAATTTTTATTATAAACTGTTTGAGGGAAAATAGCAACGATTTTGCGGCCACGCGCAGGCGGGGGCGCTGTAAATGCGCTATTTCGAGGATAAAGGTCTCCTCCCCGCCGCGCAGGGCGAGCGCCGCCCCGAACGCGATGAGTACCCCCGCAAAGTACACCGCGACGACGGCAAAAAAAGGATGCGCAAAAAAGGCGGAACAGAGGGTGAGATAGACGGGCATTTTTGCACTGCAGGAAACGTAGGCGAGGATGCACACGACGCGCGTCTGCAGGCTCTTGTTTTCCAGTCCGCGGGTGGTGAGAATGGCCGTTGCCGTACACCCGAACCCCATCAGCACGGAAAAGACCGCCCTGCCCGTCAGACCCACGCGGGAAAACAGCCCGTCCGTCATAAAGGCGAGAGAGGAAAGATACCCGCTCTCCTCCATCAGAAAGAGGGCGAGATACAGAATAAAGATCTGCGGCAGAAAGGACAAAAGCATCCCCACGCCGGAAAAAAGTGCGCGCACAAATTCCCCTGCCGCGACCGCGCCCGCAGAGCGGATGCTCTCCGCCAGAAGATCGCCCAGCGCGGAGATCGCGTTTTCCAGCAGATCTTTGCACAGCGCGCCCGGCATAAAGGGTGCAAAGGCGAAAAAGAAGGTGATAAAGAGCAAAAACAAAAAGAAAGGCAGGGCAAAGTATTTATTGTAAAAGAGCTTTTCCAGCCTGCTCTCCTCGGCCGTTCCCGCAGAATAGACGCCGGAAAGCACGTCCTGCCGCGGAGGAGCGGCGCGGCGGGGCGCCCCCTCTTCCAGCGCGCGGCGAAGGCGCGCAACGTCCCCCTTGCTGTGCGAATCCACCAGCAGCACGGGAATGCCCAGCCGTTCGGAAAGGCGTTTTTCGTCCAGAAAACCGCCCCTGCGCCGCAAAAGATCTGCCATGGTAACGACCAAAAGGACGGGCGTTCCCTGCGCCAGGATGTCCCCCAACAGCGCGAGAGAGCGGGGAAGGGTGAGCGCGTCCGCGACGCACACGGCGGCGCCGAAACTGCCGCGCAGGGCGGCGCTCGCCTCCTTTTCTTCCAGCGAATACGCCTGCAGGGAATACACCCCGGGGAGGTCGGTAAAGGTGACTTCCCTTTTGCCCAGTTTTGCGCGGCGGGACAGGGCGCCCACCGTGACCCCCTGCCAGTTGCCCGTGCGCGCGTGCGCGCCCGTGACCGCATTGAACAGAGTGGATTTTCCGCAATTCGGATTTCCCGCAAAGAGAATGTTCACGGCAGCACCTCCACAAGGATCCTGCGCGCCGTTTCCGCGCGCAGGGCAAAGCGGACCCCCTCCGCCTCAAACATCCGCACCCCGCCGAAAGGCGCGACGCGAACCACGCGCACCCTGCGCCCCTCCGAGAGGTTGAGCGCCTTTAAGCGAAGCCGTACGAGGGGCGGCAGATCTTCCTGCAAGATGACGGCGGTTTTGCCTGCTTGTACCTGAGATAAGTCCATGCGATATTGTATGCCGCACCCCCTCCCGCTTATGAATGCCCCCTTTCCCTCAAAGGATTTAAAAAAGCGGACAGAAACGCAAATGCGTTTCTGCCCGCTGCGGCGTTTAAAAAAATACGGCCCCGCACGCTGTGCGGGGCCGTGAAAGGCTGAAATTATCTGCCTGCGCGTTTGTTTTTGAGTTCTTCTTCACGCGCCTTGTCTTCTGCCACCTTATCTTTGGGCTTGACGACCAGCAGGACGACGATGCCGATGAGGCAGAGCACGCCGACGCCGAGGAAGACCACGGAAAGGATGTTGTTCTGCAGCCAGTAGGTGGTGCCGGGAATGACGACCGCTTCCGCCGTGATACCGATGATCTGGTAAGCGGAGGGATAGGAACCGTCCTCGTTCTGGGTGATGCCGCTCTGATCGTCCACCGTCACCTGCACTTTGTAATATCCCATCTCCTGCGGCACAAAGCTGAGGGAGTTGTCGGGATTCCAGTTGTACAGGTTGTCGCCTTCGTCATCGGCGAGAGAGGAATCGTACTTGGAGATCTCTTTCCAGGTGCCGAGGGTGTTGGTGCCGTCCGCCTGTTCCGCTTCCTTGATTTGGGAAATGGAGGAGACGGTGACGCCGCTGTTGGCTTCAAACAGGAAGAGTTTGTATTCCGTCTTGTAGCCGCTGAGCGCGATGATCTCGAAATCTTCGACGGTGTACGTTGCGTCTCTGTAACCCGTTTCCGCCTCTTCCGGCTCCTCGATGGATGCGCCGTAATAGCGGACGCTGAAGGTAAACGTGACCAGGTTTTTCACATCCCAGACGTTGGAAGAAGAGACTTCTTCGGGACGGTACGTTCCGTCCGCCTGTTCGATGAGGCCGATCATCACGTTGCCCGCGCTGTTGGTGGGAACGACGCGGAACGCGTAATCCCCTTCCGTGCTGACGGGGATGCGCAGATCGTCGTATTCACCCGAAACGGTCTGGGTATCGCTGGTGTTGGTGCGGTAATACACGGTGAACTTCATGTCCGTGTAGCCGCAGGAATCGTCGGAAATGTATGCTTTGAGGGAAGGAATGTAGTAGTAAGCGCCGCTGCCGACCTGGATGCTCTTGCCGTCTTTCAGAGCGGCCTGCGTGACGGCATTCTGGTATGCCGTGATGTTGTCGGCATATTTGTTGTCCGCGTCCACGGCGTTGTCCGTGGTGGAAACAAACTGCACTTCGGGGGTGGTTTCCACGCTGTTGGGGTTGACCATGTTCAGCGTGCCGCCCGCGTACCATTCGATGAAGTAGTAGCCGCTGTTGGAGTTGCCGTCCGTCAGACGGAAGGCAATGCTCAGCGCGCCGCCGTCAATATTGTTGTCGGGGAAATCCGTCTCGTTGAAGCGCTTGTCCGAATCCAGATCGTTGTATCCGACGAGTTTGCCGTCTTCGTCAAACTTTGCCGTCACTTCCTCTTCGCCGTCCATGACGGGCATCCCCTCCACGAGATAGTAGCGCGTGGTGGTGATGGAGGTGGAGCAGACATCGATGGCGACGTAGTCGAAATCGATCTGTTCGCCGAGAACGAGCTGTTTGATCTCGCTGTTGATGACCAGAGCGGGAGCCACGTTGTCCGAAATCTTCTCATCCGCGTCGAGCAGGAAACTCTGTCCGTTGAGTTCCTTGACCGAGAACAGCACATCCTTTCCTTCCGCCTTGAAGGTGAGCGGCGTGATGGGCGTGGTTGCGGAAGAAGAAGCATACTGCGCATAATATTTGCCGACGTTGGCAAACGTTCCCGTCACCGTATCGGTGCCGTCGGAAACGCTGACGTCGAAGTTGCCGTTGCCGTCGTCGCCCGTAAAGGAAATGGTGAGATCGGCGGCGGAAAGAGCGACTGCGCCCTCCGCATCGTTGACGGAAACATTGACTTTTCCGCCGTCGGCAGGCGTGAACACGACCTCATTGACCGTCTTGCCTTCCTTGCTCATGCTCATCTGCGTGCTTTCCATCGCCACCGTGAAGGAGGTGAAAACGGAATCTGCCAGAGAGAGTTTGAGAGTGAAGTACTGCGCCGCGCCGGCATCGGTGACCGTCTTGTTTTCGGCGTCTGCAAAGGAGTACCATTTCAGCGCAAGGTTTTTGCGCAGGGTGACGGTGCCGCCTTCGCCCAGCTTGTAGGTGAGGTAATTGTCCTCGCTGTCCTCTTTGGTTGCGCCGCTTGTGGTAAACACGCCCGAATAGGTAACGTTTGCCGCAGCACCCGCGCCCATAAACCCGACGGACAGGCAAGCTGCCGCCACGCAGAGCGCAAACGCAACGATCAATGCAAGTATGCTGACTTTCTGTTTGTTCATTCCCTTTGCTCCAATCCTCATATTGAATGGGCGCGGCGCACGTTGCGCGCTTTGCCCTCAAAAATGCTTGTACCTGTTTATTGTACCTTATAAAGGGGTTTTTGTCAAACGCATTTTTTTGCTTTCAACAAAATTTTACTCTTTTCTTGTGCAGGAAAGGAAATTTTTTCCTGTCCGTCACAATTTGAGCGCTTTCTCCACGTCGAAATACTTCCACGGCGAAGCGTCTACGGGCGGTTCCGCCATGAAGCGCATCCGCTCCTTGGTGACGGGATGGGTGAACGAGAGAGAGTATGCCCACAGGGCGAGCCCTCCCTTTTTGGCGTTTTCCCCGCCGTAGCGCATATCCCCGTAGACGGGCGTGCCGATGCCCGCCATCTGCACGCGGATCTGGTGCGTCCTGCCCGTGTGGAGCTTGACGCGCACCAGCGAACAGCTCCCCTTCTCTTCGAGAACTTCGTATTCGAGGGAAGCCATTTTGGCGCCGTCCGTCGTCTGCGGACAGATGTACACCATGTTATTGACGGGATTCTTTTTCAGATAGTTGACGAGCGTGGCGCGCTTTTCCGCGGGCGAACCCACCAGAACGGTGAGGTATTGCTTTTCAAAATCGCCGCCGCGCATCTGCTCGGCCAGGCGGGACGCCGCCTTGCTGGTCTTGGCAAACACCATCACGCCGCCCGTGGGACGGTCGAGGCGGTGGATCAGCCCGATGTACACGTTGCCCGGCTTTTCGTATGTCACTTTGACATAGCGGCGCACCGCTTCGAGCAGGCTGTCATCCCCGCTCTCATCCCCGCAGGAAGGCACTCCCTGCGGCTTTAACACCACGATGATGTGATTGTCCTCATAAAGTATGGTAAGGTCATTCATTGACGAACATTCCTCCCGCGCCGCAGGGCAGAGGGATGCCCTCTTGCGTGGCGATCCCTACCTCATAGGCGTCGATTTTTCCCGTCCGCCCCGAAAGGCAGAGTTTTAAAATGTTGTGCAAAACCATGGGCTGCAATCCCGTGGTATAACTGTTGATGAGAAAGAAGAGCGGATCTTCCGAAAGCACCTGCGTGCACAGCTGCACAAAGGAATACAGGCTGTCCTCGATCTTCCACAGTTCGCCGCCGGGGCCCCTGCCGTACGAAGGCGGATCCATGATGACGGCGTCGTAGCGGTTGCCGCGGCGGATCTCCCGCTGGACAAACTTTTTGCAGTCGTCCACGATGTAGCGGATCCCGCTGTGGATACCCGAGAGGCGGGCGTTTTCTCCCGCGCGCTCCACCATGCCCTTGGCGGCGTCCACATGGACGACCTCCGCGCCCGCCTTGGCGCAGGCGACGGTGGCGCCGCCCGTGTAGGCGAACAGGTTGAGCACCTTGATTTTCCTGCCCGAACCCGCGATCAGAGCGGACATTCTGTCCCAGTTGACCGCCTGTTCGGGGAACAGCCCCGTGTGCTTGAAGCCCATCGGCTTGATCTTGAACGAGAGGTCGCGGTAGCTGACCGTCCATTCTTCGGGCATGGGCTTGCGGAATTCCCATGCGCCGCCGCCCTTGTCGCTGCGGCGGTACACGGCGTTGATCTCGGGATAGGAAAACAGATCGCGCTGCGCCTGCCAGATAACCTGCGGGTCGGGACGGAGCAGAACGACGTCCTTCCAGCGTTCCAGCTTATACCCGTCGCCCGTGGCGAGAATGGTATAATCCTTCCAGTTTTCTGCGATACGCATAATTTATCTCTTGACGACGGTGAGCGTCACTTTGTCCTTGCCCAGCTCCCAATCCTTGGTGTAGCCTTCGGCGCTGCCCTCCTGCACGCTGTCCGCGAGGACGACGGCGGCGATGGCATCCTTGTGCGAAGCGAGCACCTGCTTTGTCTGCCCTTCCGCCGTGTAGTACACGTCGATGCGGTCGGTCACTTCAAAGCCCGCTTCCTTGCGCATGGTCTGCAGTTTGGAGATGAGTTCGCGCCCGATCCCCTCGTCGATGAGTTCGGGGGTCAGCTTGGTATCCAGAGCCACGGTGATGCCCTTGTCGCTTGCGGAGACGTAGCCCGCCGCGCTCTCGGTGGAGATGAGGAGGTCGTCCTCGGTCAGTTCCACTTCCGCGCCCGAGATCTCCGTTCTGAACGTTCCGCCGTTTCTGACGGCGGCCACGACGGCGGCGCCGTCGCACGTTTCGAGGAAGGAACGGATCCCGCCCAGAAGTTTGCCGTACTTGGGCCCCAGCGTCTTCATCTGCGGCTTGAGTTTATAGGTGATCAGCGCGGACGCGTCCTTGCTGAGCGTCATTTTTTTGATGTTCAGCTCGTCCAGGATGACGCCCTGCAGTTCCTCGTTGAGGTCGAGGTCGCGCTCGGTGGCGACGATCATGTTTGCGAGCGGCTGGCGGTTTTTGAGCGAACCCGCATTGCGCGCCGCCCTGCCCAGCACCACGACTTCCAGCACCGAATCCATGCCCTTTTCGAGGTCGGGATCGATGGCCGTTTCGTCGCAGACGGGGAAGGAGCACATATGCACCGATTTGGGCGCGTCTTTATAGAAATTGGGAACGAGGTTGCGGTACATCTGCTCTGCAATAAAAGGCGTGTACGGCGCAGTCAGCTTGGCGAGCGTGACCAGGACGGTGTACAGCGTGGTGTAAGCCGCCGCCTTGTCCTCCGTCATCTCTTTGCCCCAGTAGCGTTCCCTGCCGCGGCGGACGTACCAGTTGGACAGGACGTCCACAAAATCCTGCAAAGCGCGCGCGCTGTCCGTGATGTCGTATTCGCTCAGATCTTCGTCCACCGTCTTGATGAGGGTGTTCAGCTTGGACAGGATCCACTTGTCCATCAGCGTGAGTTTGCACTTTTTCAGATCGTATTTGGAAGGATCGTACTTGTCGATCTCCGCATACAGCACGAAGAACGCGTAGGAATTCCACAGCGGGCCCATGTAGCGGCGCTGCGCCTCGGACACCGCTTCGGGATAGAAGCGGGAAGGGATCCACGGCGCGCTGGAGGTATAGAAATACCAGCGGACGGCGTCGCTGCCCTGCTTGTCGAGCACGCTCCAGGGATCGACGACGTTGCCCTTGTGCTTGGACATCTTGACGCCGTTTTTGTCGTTGACGTGTCCCAGCACGATGCAGTTTTTGAAGGGAGCCTTTCCGAACAGAATGGTGGAAATGACGAGCAGCGTATAGAACCAACCGCGCGTCTGGTCGACCGCCTCGGAAATGAAGTCGGCGGGGAAAGTTTCGTCGAACAGGTCTTTGTTTTCAAACGGGTAATGGTACTGCGCGAAGGGCATGGAACCCGAATCGAACCAGCAGTCGATGACTTCGGGGGTGCGCTTCATGGTGCCGCCGCACTCGCACTTGAAGGTGCAGTTGTCGATGTACGGGCGGTGCAGTTCGATGTCCCCTTCGATGCCGCAGAGCTCTTTCAGCTCCTGCTTGCTGCCGATGACGTGTACCTTGCCGCAGTCCGGGCAGACCCAGACGGGCAGAGGCGTACCCCAGTAACGGTCGCGGGAAAGGCCCCAGTCGATGACGTTTTCCAGGAAGTTGCCCATGCGGCCCGTGCGGATGGTATCGGGCATCCAGTGAACGGAATTGTTCGCCTTGATCAGCTCGTCCTTGACCGCCGTCACCTTGATGAACCAGCTTTCGCGCGCATAGTACAGCAGCGGCGTATCGCAGCGCCAGCAATGGGGATAGCTGTGCTCGTACACCATTTCCTTGAACAACAGCCCCTTTTCTTTGAGCATCTGAATGATGCCTTTGTCCGCTTTTTTGACAAACGTACCCGCAAATTCCTTGACGGCAGGCACAAAACAGCCGCGCTCGTCCACCAGGTTGACCACGGGCAGGGAATACTTTTTGCCCACGCGGTAGTCGTCCTCGCCGAAGGCGGGCGCAATGTGGACGATTCCCGTGCCGTCCGTCAGCGTGACGTAGCCGTCGCACACGACGTAGTATGCCTTTTCGCGGAAGGTGCCCTGCGCATAGGTGAAGAGCGGTTCGTATTCCGCGTATTCGTACTCCTTGCCCTTTTTGACGGACAGAAGCTTGTAATTTTCAAACAGAGTGGGCAGGAGCGCCTGCGCCAGAACGTAATGCGCGCCGTCCTCCGCCTCGATCTCCGCATAGTCCTCGTCCGCGTTCATGCAGAGCGCGACGTTGGAAGGGAGCGTCCACGGCGTGGTCGTCCAGGCGAGGAAGTAGGAATTTTCCAGCCCCTTTCTCTTGAATCGCACGAACACGGACGTTTCCTTGACGTCCTTGTAGCCTTGCGCCACCTCGTGCGAGGAGAGCGCCGTGCCGCAGCGCGGGCAGTAAGGGACGATCTTATGACCCTTGTACAGGAGCCCCTTCTTCCAGATCTCTTTCAGCGCCCACCAGACAGACTCGATGTACTTGTCGTCGTAGGTGACGTACGGGTTTTCCATGTCCGCCCAGTAGCCCACGCGTTCGGACATTTTTTCCCATTCGCCCTTGTATTTCCAGACGCTTTCCTTGCATTTTTTGATAAACGGCTCGATGCCGTATTTTTCGATGTCCTGCTTGCCGTCCATGCCGAGCATCTTTTCCACTTCCAGCTCGACGGGCAGACCGTGCGTATCCCAGCCCGCTTTGCGCAGGACGTGCTTGCCCTTCATCGTCTGATAGCGGGGAATGATGTCCTTCATCACGCGGGTGAGAATGTGGCCGATGTGCGGCTTGCCGTTTGCCGTGGGCGGGCCGTCGTAGAAAGAAAACTCCTCTCCGCCCTCTCTCTCCTTCACGCTGTCCTCAAACACGTGCTCCTTTTCCCAGAACGCGATCACTTCCTTTTCGCGCTCGACAAAGTTCATCGCCGTGTCTACCTTGGAATAAAGCTTTTTCTCTGACATTGTTCTTCTCCTTGCGGTTCTGACAATTTTTACGATTTAAAAAATCCCCTCTCGTTTTCGGAAAACTAAGAGGGGACCACCAAAACATACAAACATACGCCCTTTTTGGTAACGCGGAAGAAAGACCGCGCGCAAGACTACTCCCTTTTGCCGTTTCGCCCCGCGTGCTGAGAGGGGATACTCTGCCGCGCCCTGCCTTGCTCCCCTTTCACCTTGCGGGAGCTCTCTGAAAAAGCGGATCGCGGAGGCTTGTCCTCTGTCGTCGCATTTATTATATACTATTTTAACAAGTCCGCGCTGATTTGTAAAGCGATTTCATTAAAAATTGCATTTTTTCCCGAAAAGCAAAAATGCGGCCGCGGCGCTTGCGCCGCGGCCGTAAAATTATTTGGATTGCAGGGCTCCGTAGATCCACGAGCCGAGAGGGAAATGCGCGTTGATGGTTTCCTGGAAGGGATTTGCCCCGAAAACGTAGCGGAACAAATGCGTCTGCCCGCACAGATCGTACGCGGAAGAGACGGGCGCAAAGTCGGTAAAAGTTCCCGCAACGGCGCCGATGACGAGAAGCACGACCAGCGTGATGACCATGCCGTACATTGCCCCGAGAACGCCGTCGATGACGCGGAAAGAGAGAAATTTGCGCAGACTTTTCAAAATGGCCTTGACGATGGCCATGACGATCGCCACGACTATGGCAAGCCCCGCCCACACGATGACGGATACCGCGATCTGCGCAATGTCCGCAACCGGTTTGCCGAACAGGGTATCCCCGCCCGCCGCCCCCGAAAGGGCGCCTTCTATGGCGGCGGTAAGCCCCGCGTCCCCCAACTGCTGTGCCAGCTTGGGTTCAAAGTTCATCCCCAAAAAGACGATGATGACAATGTCCATCAGCCACCAGGCCCTGTCCAGGAACCCCTTTCTGTACCCGACAACGGCCATCACCAGCAGAAACAGGATAAAGATGACGTCAATAGCAATTTTCATAACTCTGAATTATTCGAGTCCGCCGTTATTCGTTTTTTTCCCCTTGAAGAACAGGAGGAAGAGAACGCGGACGAAGTTTGCGCCTGCACCGACCAGGAAAAGAGTGGTGAGCGCATTGAACTGCCCTACCCACCAGAAGATCAGGGTGAGGATGCCCGCCACGATGAAGGAAGTCCAGGCACAGAAAAGGTGCCAGCCCTTGCCGCGCACTTTGCCGAACATACTGAACAGGAGCGGGAATCCGAGTACCAGAAGCACAAAGTACACGGGGATCCCGAATTCCACAACGCGGTAGCAGACGGTGCGGCAGACGGATGCGAGCATCTCGTTCTGTGCAAACTCCACCGTCCTGATGTAGTCGAGGAATGCCTGCATCCGCTCGTTGCCGCCGTTGTTGAACAGCTTTTCATACAGGTACTTGAGGGAATCCAGCCCGCTGAATTCGTATGTACCCTTCATCCACGGCGTAAAGAAGAACGCGATGGAAAGCCCCAGCATGATGAGAGCGATGATGGAAATGACGATCCTGTTGGCGCTGCGCGTACGTTTTTTGGAAACGGGCGCACTCCTCTGTGCCGCGGGCGCCGCAGGAGCCGCGTACGGCTGCTGTACGGCATACGGCATGGGCGGATAGGTCTGCGCATAGTAGACGGGCTGGGCCGCCTGCGGTGCAGGCTGAGCCGCGGGCTGTTCCGCGCTCTTCTGGGCGGCAGGTTCCGCCGCAGGAGCCGCGTAATAGCGGGACTGCATCCCGTTCATGCGGTCGATCTCCCCGTGCAGAGCCTTGAGTTCCCCTTTCAGCTGCGCCACCTCGGTAAGAAGCTCGAACCGCTCCTTCTGAGAAGCTTCCGCCGCGGGCTGTGCGGCAGACTGGGCCGCAGGCTGTGCGGCAGGTTGAACCGCAGGCTGGGCGGCGGGCTGCGCGGCAGGCTGCGCCGCGGGTTGGGCCGCGGGCTGCGCGGAGGCAACCTCCTCCTTGTAAGCGTTCAGATTGCTTTTCATCTTGCTGAGAACGCTTTCTAAGTCCTCTTCAAAAAGATAACCGCAGTAAGGGCAGCGGACTTTGTCCTCGCCGGTCGCCTTTCCGCAATTTTTACAGATCTTCACGATGTTGTTTCTCCCTGTTGATCTTTCTGCAATTATTTTGTTTCCGCATAAACGGAACTGTGCTTATTACTATTATAGCTGTAAAGAGCGGGTTTGTCAATCCCACGCACAAAAAAGTGTTTTTCTGCGGCCAGAAAATTTTACCGGCCGCGCACATAGGCGCGGCCGTGCCGTCTTATTTTTTGTTGAAATTGTCTTTCAGGGAAACGATCTCGGAGAGGACGAGTTTGTCCCCGTCCGTGCATTTTTTGTAATATCCCGTGCGCATCAGCTGGAAGGGCGTTCCGTCCGCCGCCTGCGCAAGATAGGGTTCCGCCTTCGCGGAAAGGATGGTTTCGCTGTCGGGGTTCATGCGCTCGGAGAAATCCTGGCCCGCGTAATCCGCGTCGCGCAGCAGGCTCTCGTACTGGCGCACTTCCGCGTCCACGCAGGTGTCCGCGTTCACCCAGTGGATGACGCCTTTCACCTTGATGCCGCTGGTGTCGTTGCCGCTGTGGCTTTCGGGAACATACGAACAGAGCACCTCGGTCACGTTGCCCTTTTCGTCCGTCACGACGTCGTCGCAGCGCACGATGTACGCGTTTTTCAGGCGTACGTACCCTCCTTTTTTCAACCGGAAGTACTTGGGCGGAGGGTCGAGGGAGAAGTCCGTGCTCTCGATAAAGAGGTGCTTGCCGAACTTCACTTTGCGCGTTCCCGCAGTTTCGTCCGTCTGGTTGATGTCGAAGTCCAGTTCTTCCTCCCCTTCGTAATTGGTGATGGTGAGTCTGAGCGGGGAAAGCACTGCCATCGCGCGCTCCGCGTGGGCGTTGAGATATTCGCGCACGCACGCCTCAAAATAGGAATATTCGCACTCGGAATTTGCCTTGGCGACGCCGATCCTCGAACAGAAATCGCGCACCGCCGCCGCGGGAATGCCGCGGTTGCGCAGGCCCGAAAGGGTGGGCATACGCGGGTCGTCCCAGCCGTGGACGAGTTTTTCCTCCACCAGCTTTTTGAGGTAACGCTTGCTCATCACCGTGTTGGTGATGTTCAGACGGGCAAACTCGATCTGGCGGGGCTTGGGAGAAAATCCGAGGGTGATCCCCACCCAGTCGTACAGCGGGCGGTGATCTTCAAATTCCAGCGTGCAGAGGGAATGCGTCACGCCCTGCAGATAGTCGCAGATGGGGTGCGCGTAGTCGTACATGGGATAAATGCACCACTTGTCCCCCGTGCGGTGATGGGTGGCGTGCAGGATGCGGTAGATGACGGGGTCGCGCATATTGACGTTGGGCGAAGCCATGTCGATCTTGGCGCGCAGGCACTTTTCGCCGTCCTTGTACTTGCCCTCTTTCATCTCCGTGAACAGGCGGAGGTTTTCCTCCACGCTGCGGTTGCGGTACGGGCTCTCCACGCCGGGTTCCGTCAGCGTGCCGCGCGTGTTTTTGATCTCTTCCGCGGAAAGGTCGCACACAAACGCCTTCCCCTCGCGGATGAGGCGCAGGGCAAACTCGTAAATGGTATCGAAAAAGTCGGACGCATAGCACTCGCGCGCCCATTCGTAACCCAGCCAGCGGATGTCTGCGCGGATGGCGTCCACAAACTCCGTCTTTTCCTTGGAAGGGTTGGTGTCGTCAAAAAACAGATTGCACTTTCCGCCGTAGCGCAGCGCCGTACCGAAGTTGACGAACATACTCTTGGCATGGCCGACGTGCAGGTAGCCGTTGGGTTCGGGCGGGAAACGCGTCTGAACGGCGCTCACCTTTCCCTCTTCGATGTCCTCGTTGATGATCTGTTCGATGAAGTTTGCCGCCTCTGCGACAGGTTTGAGTTTTTCTTCCATAAATTTCTCCAAAAAAGAAGTTTTACCAGAATTTTAATGCAACGTATGCCCGTTTTCGCGACGAAAGAATCAGGAAAGCCCTACCGTTTCTCCGCACTCGTCCACGTCGATGTGCTCGGCGGCGGGATGCTTTCCAAGGCCGGGCATCAGCATGATGCTGCCCGCCACGGCGACGACGAATTCCGCTCCGCCCTTGACGATGATGTCGCGGACGTGCACCGTAAATCCCGTCGGGCGCGCCAGAAGTTTTGCGTCGTCCGAGAGGGAATACTGCGTCTTGGCGATGATGACGGGAAGTTTTCCGTACCCGCGCTTTTCGGCGTCGGCGATCTTTTCTTCCGCAAGTTCGGAGAAGGTGACGCCCGCCCCGCCGTACACGTTTTTCACGACGTCGGAAATTTTCTTTTTGATTGGGTCGTTCAGGTCGTAGGAAAAATGCAGTTCGCTCTTTTCCTGCGCCGCCGCGCAGACCGCTTTGGCAAGCTCTTCGCCGCCCTCGCCGCCTTTGAGGAACACGTCGGTAAACACCGCCTGCGCCCCCGCCTGCGCCACGCCGCGCATCACCGCCTCGATCTCGGCGGGCGTGTCGGTGGCAAAGCGGTTCATCGCCACGACGACGGGCTTGCGGTAGACGTTTTTCATATTTTCAATGTGCTTGTACAGGTTGGGCATTCCCTTTTCCAGCGCGGCAAGATCTTCCTGCGCAAGGTTCGCCTTGTCCGCACCGCCGTGCAGTTTGAGCGCCTTCACCGTCGCCACGATGACGATGCAGTCGGGCTGGATCCCTGCCACGCGGCACTTGGTATCCAGGAATTTTTCCGCGCCCAGATCGGCGCCGAATCCCGCCTCCGTCACCACCCAGTCGGCCAGCGAAAGAGCGGTATAGGTGGCGATGATGCTGTTGCATCCGTGCGCGATGTTCGCGAACGGCCCGCCGTGCACGATGGCGGGCGTGCCCTCCAGCGTCTGCACGAGGTTGGGCTTGACGGCGTCCTTCAGAAGGACGGTCATGGCGCCCTCCGCTTTCAGATCGCGCGCATAGACGTATTCGCCCTTGCGGTTTTCGCCCACGATGATGTTGCCGATGCGGCGCTTCAGATCTTTTAAAGAGGTGGCAAGGCAGAGGATGGCCATGATTTCGGACGCAGCCGTGATCTCAAAGTGCTCTTCGCGCTCCACGCCCTCCCCTTTCTGCCCGATGGTGATGTTGCGCAGGGAACGGTCGTTCATGTCCAGACAGCGGCGGAAATAGATCTTTTCGGGGTCGATGTCCAGCTCGTTGCCGCGGAAAATGTGGTTGTCCAGCATGGCGCAGAGCAGGTTGTTGGCCGCCGTGATGGCGTGCAGGTCGCCCGTAAAGTGCAGGTTGATGTCCTCCATCGGAACCACCTGCGCATAGCCGCCGCCCGCGGCGCCGCCCTTGATGCCGAACACGGGGCCCAGGGAGGGTTCGCGCAGGGCAAGGCAGACTTTTTTGCCGATACGGGACATTCCGTCCGCAAGGCCGATGGAGACGGTGGTCTTTCCCTCGCCCGAAGCGGTGGGGTTGATGGCCGTGACGAGCACGAGCTTCCCCTTGCGCGCGGAAAAATCGGCGGTGATCTTCGCCTTATATTTTCCGTAATGTTCGATCTGCTCTTCCTTTAATCCGAGCTTTGCGGCAATTTTGCCGATCTCCTGCATTTTGCATTGTTTTGCTATTTCGATATCGCTGAGCATCTCTCATCCTCCGTTTTTTAACCGTGTTTACAATCGTGGGGAAGGCGCAGTTTTTCCGCGTCCGAGACGAAGATATCTCCCTCCCGTTCAAAGCCGAACCGCGCAAGATCCTGTCCCCACACGTCCCGCGTAAAGACGCGCGCGATCCCGTCGTTCATGCACTTATTGATCAGCGTGCGCAGCATCAGCTCTTTCTGCGTGCAGTTTTCGTCACAGACCAGCTCCCCTTCTTTCAGCCCGCCGCCCGAAACGTCGGTTCCGTCGCGCAGGCTGTAATAAAAAGTATAGCCCTCTTTTTGGCCCAATAATACGGATAACATAACAACATTATAACACAACTGAAAAATAAAGGCAAAAAAAGTTGTACCGCCTTGCAAATTTATGGTATAATTTTTTTAAGGTTTTTCTCCTTGCGGGAAAAAACAACCTTTCGGAGTACTCTATGGATCAGGCGATTTTGCAGGCGCTGGAAAAAATACGCTGTCCCTTTCTGGACGTGTTCTTTTCCGTCTTTACCGCGCTGGGCGAAGAACTCATCATTGCGGCGATCATCGCCGTCGTGTTCCTCTGCTTTTCCAAACGCACGGGCGAACAGGCTCTGCTCACCGTGATGACGGCAAGCTGTTTCACCACGGGGATCAAGAGCGCCGTGCGCAGGACGCGCCCTTACGCCGCAGGCGTCGTGGACAGAGTCCACGTGGACAACCCGCTCGTTTCCACCGCCGACCTCGACGCGGACATGAGCTTCCCCAGCGGACATTCCACGGCAACGAGCGGCTTTTTTGCCACCCTCGCCATCCGCCTGCGCAGGCCGCTCGCCATCGCGCTGAGCGCGGTGTTTGTCTTTCTGGTCATGCTTTCCAGGCTGTACCTCGGCGTGCATTACCCCACCGACGTGCTGACGGGGCTGTGCATCGGCGTCGCCTGCGCCTTTTTGTGGCAGCTGATCTACACGAAATGGTACGGCGCAAGGCTGTACGTCTATCTGGGCATCGCCCTGCTCACCCTGCCCCTGCTGTTCATTGAACGCACCGCCACCCATTCGATGTTCCAGATCTCCGCCATCACCCTCGCAACGGCCGCGGGGCTGTTGCTGGAAGAAAGGTTTTTCCCTTTGCAGGACACGAAAAACCGGCTGCACAGACTGTTCCGGCTCCTCATCGCGGGCGGGGTCGCGGCGGCGTTTTTCCTGCCGTTGGAATTCCTCCTGCCCGAAGGGGAATGGTTCAGCTTTTTGAAATATTTTCTCACCCTGTTCGCAGGGCTGACCATCGCTCCCCTTTTGTATAAAATCTTGAAGATATAGCCGCAAATCATTGACTTTACGGCGGCAAACAAGTAAAATAAGAGAGAATTATTGTTTGAGGTGTACTATGGCAGACAAACATGAAGTTACGATGGACAAGATCGTCAACCTTTGCAAGACGCGCGGCATCATTTTCCCCGGCAGCGAGATCTACGGCGGCATGGGGAACACCTGGGACTACGGCCCCGTAGGCGTGGAGATCAAAAACAACATCAAGCGCGCCTGGTGGAGAAAGTTCGTGCAGGAGAGCGACAACTCTTACGGCGTGGACGCGGCGATCCTCATGAATTCCCGCGTGTGGGAAGCGAGCGGCCACACCGCCTCCTTCACCGACCCCAAAATGGATTGCAAGGAGTGCAAGGCGCGTTTCCGCGCGGATAACCTGATCGAGGCGCATTCCAAGGGAAAAGTCAACCCCGATACCATGACCAACGAGGAAATGGAAGCGTACATCGAGGAGCACAAAGTCGCCTGCCCCAACTGCGGCAAGCACAACTGGACGCCCATCCGCACGTTCAACCTCATGTTTGAGACCTCCCGCGGGGTCACGGACGAAAGCCAGAACAAAATTTACCTGCGCCCCGAAACCGCGCAGGGCGAATTTGTCAACTTCCTCAACGTGCAGCGCACCACCCGCGCCAAAGTTCCTTTCGGCATCGCGCAGATCGGCAAGGCGTTCCGCAACGAGATCACGCCCGGAAACTTCATCTTCCGCACCATCGAATTTGAACAGATGGAACACCAGTGGTTCTGCAAGGAAGGCACAGATCTGCAATACTACGAAGAATACAAACAGAAAGCCAAAAACTTCCTGCTCGGACTCGGTTTCAAGGAAGAGCACCTGCGCTTCAAAGACCACGACAAGCTGGCGCACTACGCAAAGTCCGCGTGCGACATCCAGTATCTGTTCCCCATCGGCTGGTCCGAACTCAACGGCATTCACGACCGCACCAATTACGACCTCTCCCGTCACCAGGAATATTCGGGCAAGAACATGAATTACCTCGACCCCGCCACGGGCGAAAAGTATATCCCGTACGTCGTGGAATACTCCATCGGCGCGGACAGGCTGATGCTCGCCGTCCTTTGCGAAGCGTACGAAGAGGAGGAGCTGGAAGGTGGCGACGTTCGTACCGTCATGCACTTCCATCCCGCCCTCGCAGCCTATAAGGCGGCCGTCCTGCCTCTGCAGAAAAATCTTTCCGAAAAGGCAAGGGAAGTGTACAAAAAGCTTGCTAAGCGCTTTATGGTCACCTACGACGAAGCGGGCTCCATCGGCAAACGCTACCGCCGCCAGGACGAGATCGGCACCCCCTACTGCATCACCATCGATTTCGACACGCTGGAAAACAATTCCGTCACCGTCCGCGACCGCGACACGATGGCGCAGATCCGCCTCGACATCGACGAGGTTGCCCCCTATATCGAAAAAACGCTTGAACACTGATCTTTTCCGCCGCGCTCCGCGCGGCGGTTTTTAAAAAAATGTACAAAAAACAGGATACCGTTTCGCCCTTTTGCGGACAAAAAGCCGCCGCGCAGAATTTTTCTGCGCGGCGGCTTTTCCCTTACAGAGAAACGACGCTGTCCTCTACCGCCATATCAAACGCAAAAGTCAGCATATCATAAACGCCCGCATTGATATAGTAGATTTCCATCAGCTGATCTTCGCTGAGAAGATTATAGGCCACCACAGGGAAAACGGGAGATTGCCCCATATCCGTGATCACCTTGATGAGGATGATCTCCTCCTCTTTGAGCTCTGAAAAGTTCTGGATCCCCTTGGAAGAGGTGGAGATGAGTTCGAGGTATCTGTCCTCATCGAGGATATAGATGTGATGCCTGTACATTCTCGCCACTCCTGACTGCAATTCGTACCCCGTCCCGTCCGACCTGACGACAGGCACTTTTCCGCTGTCATACGAATAAGGATAAGGGAGACGAAGCCTCGGATTGTCTTCTATCCCGTAAACGGTCAGACCGTATTCGGATCCGTCATCGTTGGACGGCCTGAATCTGCCGATGGTATAGCCATGGTCGTAAGGTTCGAGGTTATCGCCGCCCGAAACGTCGACCAACCCCATTGCGCTTGCCGCCTTCATATACCCCGTGATCTCCATGGAGTTTGACACGGGAATGGTATATTTTTGCTTTAACGTGATCCCCTCGGCAGCTGTGACGACGGTAAAAGAGACGTGCCGCGCAGAGGACAGCTTTTCCTGCAGCTGCGCATCGACAGGCACCGTCGTCGTAAAACCGCCGTTCTGGGAAGTACTGACGGAAGCGTCAAATTCTCCCAGATCGACCGTGTCTTCTCCCCCGCCCGATCCCGCGGCAATTTTATAAACATTGTCCCCGATCCTGACAGAAGAGAGTTCTTCCGTCCCCTCCTGCGCGGGGTTTGCCTCGGGAAGCTGCGATCGCAACGCATAGTCGCTTGCGGCGACCCCTCCCAACTGCTGGGCATTCGCGGCACTGTCAGCCGTCGTCGCGCTCTGCGCCGTGGTTGCTAAGTCCGCCGTCTCCGCGTGCGTCGCTTCGTCCGCATGGTCCGCATTCGTTGCGCTCTGTGCCGTGGTTGCAGAGTCCGCCGTGTCCGCGTGCGTCGCCTCATCCGCATGGGCCGCATTCGTCGCGCTGACAGCCGTGGTTGCAGAGTCTGCCGTGTCCGCGTGCGCCGCCTCATCCGCGCGCGCCACCGAAGAGACGAGCGTGTAACCGCTGCCCGTCCCATTGACGGCGGGAATTTTACCCGCATCCGCACTTTCCGGAACCGCCAAAGCAAACAAAAATCTGACAAATAATTGGTTCCCCTGTACAGTCAGACAGACAAAAACATTTTCCTCCTTGCTGAAAGTTGCCGTGTATCCTCCCTGCGCACCCGTCATGATCGCGCGGCCGAGCCTGCCGAGATCGAGGAGCACAAACTTTTTCGTCCCGTCGACGTCGGAAGAGAGGGTGATCGTCGTATCGCAATCGGCAGATTCGTATTGGGCGATCTGTTCTTCCGTCAGGACAATTTCGGCAGCATCTGCCCCCTCGAAACCGACCGAGGAAATCACCTGCGCCTGCACAGCGGAAGCAGAAACCGAGAGGATCTTTGCACACACGTAATATAATTTTTCCGTCTGCCCGTACTTACAGAGAGCGGAAAAGCAGTCCCCCTCCTGAGGAGTCCTCGCGAAAGAAGAGACCGCCACGGAAAGAGCCGCGCCCGCCGCGGGAACGCTTTCCGTCTGAACGGGAGCGGCAGTACAGACGATCGAATTGGCAAACTCTTTGGTGATAAAGTCGGAGAGGTCCGCTTTTTTCACCGCAGACCCTATTCTCTCGTAATTGTTTTTCTGTTCCGACCAGGCGTATTCGTCGTATTCCTCGCCCGCTTCGACCGAACCAGAAGGGATCATATAGAGATAGCTTGTACTGCCGGGACGGGGAAGGGAATCGTAAGACTCATACTGATAGTTATAGGAAAGAGCCGAGCTCGCCGCCGCTTGCGCGGCCGCCGCGCTTTCTGCCGCCGCTTCCGCACTTTCCTTTGCAATGCGCTCGCTGGCATAAGTCTCGTTTTGGGAACGCATCGCTGCCATCGCCGCCTCGCTTGCGATGTTTGCCTGCAGTTCGGCACTTTCACCGAAATACGCCGCCCTTTCTTCCCAGACAAGCGCCGCATCCTCGCTGATCTTTGCCTTATCGGCGCTCTCTTTCGCCGCGCTTGCCTGTGTGTAGACATCCTGAAAGGTACAAACTTCCTCCCACGCGCTCCTGTTTAATACGCCCTCCTGAGAATAGGGCGGCACGGCGTTGTCCGAAATGAGGGAGCGCACAAACGTGCCATACACGGCCGCCTCGGGACAATAGACGATCTCCCCCGCCGCATAGACTGTCCCTTCGCGGTAAGCATACAGTGCGCGCGCCGCAAAACTGGCCGAGACGATATCCGCCTTGATCTGCGCGATCGCTTCCAGGATCTGGCCGTAAACGTCCGAAGAGGGCTGTGCAGGCAGCTCCGCCGCTACCCCGCGCTCGACCGTGAATAAAACGGGCGCACCTGCCTGAACGCTTCCGTCCGCTCCGAGAAAGGAAAACTGCGCCGCAACCGTACCGTAATGCGCGGTGACGGATGCGGGCAGCGGCCCCCTCCAGCCGTACAGGGGGATCCCGCCTTCCCCCTGCACCCCTTCCAGCAATCCGATGCAGGTAAGGACCTGCTTTTCCGTACCCGTCCCCGAAGGCAGACGGTAAGAAACGGAAAGCTGCGCGCTTTCCGCAACGGGCGCGGCAACGGTCAGCACGCACGCCTCGCCGGAGCCCTGCACCACGTGCTGCGGAATACAGCCCACGGCATTGCCCTGCGCATCGCAAATGTAAATCATTATAACTTCCTCCCAAACAGACTTCATTCGGGAAAGCGCACGGGCCTCCCCTCTTTTCCTTTCCATTATACGGCGGAAAAGCGGCTGTTCCAAGGATAGCCGACAGACTTTTTGCTCCACGAAAAAACACCCGCGGCAAATGCCGCGGGCGCCCGTTTTGTCCAAAAAAGACAGGTACGTTATTCTGTTCTGAGTGCAACGACAGGATCTCTGCGCGCCGCCGCAGAAGCGGGGAAGAGTCCCGAAAGGAGGGTGAGAACAATGCTGATGACCACCATGATGACCGCCGCAAGCCAGGGAAGGGCGGCAAGCCCTGCAATGCCCGTGAGCGGGGTAAGAATGGCGTTGATGATCACCTGCAGCAGGTACGCCACCGCAATGCCGATGAGGCCCGCGCACAGTCCGATGAGGAAGGTCTCCGCATTGAACACGTGCTTGATGTCCTTTTTCCGCGCGCCGATGGAGCGCAAAATCCCGATCTCCTTTGTCCGCTCCACCACCGAAACATAGGTGATAACGCCGATCATGACTGTGGAAACGACGAGGGAAATGCCCGTAAACGCGACCAGAACGTAAGTAATGGCGTCCAGGATCGTCTGCATCATCCCCATCAGCACCCCCACCGTATCCGTGTAAGTGATCTCCGTGGGGCCGTCGTAATCGTCCAGTGTTTCATGCGTTTCCAGCCACTTCGCCTGTGCCTCTGCGACTTTGACGTCGTTCCAGGCATCCAGATATTTTACGATCTGTTCCTTGGTTTCAAAGTCCCTCGGATAAATGGCGAGCTCGTTCGGGACGTCCGTTCCCCCGAGAGAACGAAGCGTCATGTTGTTGCCCGTACTGTTGGTGATGAAGGCGTTTTTGAGAAATTCCATTCCCGCAGGGATATATCCCGCAAGATCTTCACTGATCTGCGTGTAGTATGTTCCGTTGAGATGCGCCGCCGGGGAGAGATAGATCTCCTGCCCCATAAAGCTGATGTGACCGCCGCTTGTCGGCGTGCCGCTGAAGTCTCTCTGCATCCAGGAAACGATCTCCGACTGCATATTCTTCTGAATATAGTTATCCACAAGCTGTTCGGTGACGTTGAGTCCGTTGGAGAGACAGCCGTAGGTCAGGCCGTCTTTCAGCCGCAGGATCCCCGTAATGCGTATCTGGACGCCCTGCTCCTGTGTTGCATCCAGGAGAGTGCCGTCCTGTTCATAGTTTCCTCTGTTGCCGACGTATTCAAAGGGATACTGCGCCTGCGGATCGGCCGAATAGTCCGTCTGCCGATACACTTCGTCGTTATAAAATAAGGTAAAGGGTTTTTCCAGCAATTCGTCAAAGGTATAGGAGAGATAGCCCTGGATCTCCTCCGTTTCCGCGCCCTGCGTGTCTCCGCCGCCCAGCTCGAACAGGCTTAAAAAGGTGTCCTCGTCGATGTAGCCGAGCTGCGCAAGAGTGAGGTCGGTCAGGTCGTTGTTTCCGCCGATGACAAGCACCGCTTCGTTCTGATTTTGAGGGAACGTACCCTTCAAAACGTCGTACTGGGACAGGACATATTCGGAATAGCGGTCCCTGTCGATGTCAAACTGCGAAGTCCCCGGCATCTCGTTGATCACCGAGCCGAGATAGTTGACGAGATAGGACATCTGGGCGTACTTCTCTTCCTGCTTGGAGAGTACATCCGTAAAATACTCTTTCAGCGAGGAAAGGGAGCGCACTTCCGTCAGGGCATTTCCCTCGGCGTCTTTCGTTTTGACCGTCGTGAAGAGATTGTCCGTCAGCGTGACGCCCGTGTCGTCGGAGATGGCATAATACAGCGATTCGTCCAGCCCCTCATAAATATAGTCGATGTACCCTTCCTGTGCAATGTCGTTGGACACGGTCATGCCCTGCGCGATCTGCGTCAGGAAAGAATTGACGTACACCTTGTTGTCCAGTTCAGTAAGATCCGGCATATCGCCCGCCGAAGCGAGCCCGCTCATGATCGCCATGGGGTCGAGCGTCGTTTCCGTGATCTCGAGGGGATAATAGGAAAGCATATCCTCTTCCGTCTTGCGGATATAGTTTGAAAAACCAGAGGAAAGCGCCAGCACGAGGCAGACGCTGATGATGCCGATGCTCCCCGCGATGGACGTGATGAGCGTGCGCGTCTTTTTCGTGAGGAGGTTCCTGCCGCTCAGCTGCAGCGCCGTGAGCAGGGACATACTCGTCTTTTGTTTCTTTTTCTGCGGTACGGGCTGCGGTTCTGCGACCTCCTGCTCCGCCTCGTCCTCGCGGAACGGGTTGGAATCGGAAATGATCTGCCCGTCTTTCAGTTCCACAATGCGCGAAGAATAGCGTTTTGCCAGCTCCGGATTGTGCGTGACCATGATGACCAGCCGCTCCCCCGCGATCTCCTTGATGAGATCCATGATCTGCACGCTGGTCGCCGTATCCAGCGCGCCCGTCGGTTCGTCGGCGAGCAGGATCTCGGGGTTATTGACGAGCGCCCTCGCAATGGCGACCCTCTGCATCTGCCCGCCCGAAAGCTGGTTGGGCTTTTTGTTGAGTTCTCCGCCCAGCCCCACGCGTTTCAGCGCGTGAGCCGCGCGCTCCCTGCGCTCCTGCGCGGAAACACCCGAAAGGGTGAGCGCAAGCTCCACGTTGCCGAGCACCGTCTGGTGCGGGATGAGGTTGTAGGACTGGAACACAAACCCGATGCTGTGATTGCGGTAGGAATCCCAGTCGCTGTCCTTGAAATTCTTTGTGGAAACGCCTTTGATGACGAGATCGCCCTTCGTGTAATGATCCAGCCCGCCGATGATGTTCAGAAGTGTCGTCTTGCCGCAGCCGGACGATCCCAGGATGGACACAAATTCTTTTTTGCGGAACCCCAGCGTGATGCCTTTGAGCGCATGGACCGTGGTATCCGCAACTTTATAATCCTTTGTGATCCCTTCCAATTTCAGAATTGCCTTTGCCATACTTGTATGCTATGCTCCTTGACAGAGAAATTTTAACCGTTTTTTTCCGACCCGTTCCCGCAAAACGAGGCCGCCGCCCATTCGCAGGCATCCAGAAATTCGTTTGCCCGCCCTATAAATTCTTCCAATCTCTCTTCGCTGAGTTTTGCCGTGACTTTTTCCAAAAACTGCGAAAATCTTTTCTTCATCTGTTCGTAGATCCCGCGCGCAAAATCGGAAAGCTCTATATAGGCGATCTTTTTGTCACGCTCGTCCGATACGCGCCGCACATAGTTTCTCGTCTCCAGTTTATGCACCATCTGCGACACTGCGGAACGCGTGACCCCCAGCTTTTTCGCCAGCTGACTGGAAATGATTCGGTCCCCCGTCTCCTCTGCCGCAACAACTTCCCGCATCATCTGCATTTCCGTGTTGTTCAGAGAATGCGTCTCTTCAAAAATACAGATCTCGTCCCATCGTTTTCCTATGCGGTACATCTCCCGCAAAAATACGTTAACTTCCATGTTTCCGCCTCTGAAAGAGTATCTATGTTAAGTCCTTAATCATTTATCATCATACCGCAAAATTGTGTAAAAGTCAAATATCTGTATGCAGCGGCACCCTCTTTTCACGAGAATATCATAGAACAAAAAAACAGGGTCTGCGTATCAACACAGTCCCCTGTTCTCTCGTTACCAATCCTGTTTTTTTAAAGATTTGCTCTTTACGTCGTCGTAATATTCAAAGTATTTTTGTTTGAAATTTTTCTCCTGCTCCCCTTTTTCTTTCAGCAGGCGGGAAAGCTCTTCCGGCGTGAAATCGGAAAGGTCCGCTTCCCCGTCGTAGGAAGAGAAAAATTTATAAAGTTCCGCTTCGGACATTTTACCCTCCTCTACTTGCGCTCGCGGCGGTACAGATACATGGTCGTACCCGCGGCGTCCGTGCCGATGCTGTATTTTTTGAGGTACGGCGTCAGCTTTTCCATCAGTTTTTTAAAAGAGTTGCACCCGAAATTCTTAGGTACAAAATCGGAATATTTCTGTTTCATTTCGGAAGAGATCTGCGAATAGTACGCCTTTCCGCTGTTGTCGATCATGCGGTCGATGATGTTGTGCAGATCGCTCTTGCGCTTGTTGTCCAGCATTTCCTCCTGCGCGGGTGCGGGCAGCGCTTTTTCGGCAGGCTGGCTCTTTTCCTTTCTGCCCTTGACTTTGGCGGGCTTTACCTCGGCGTTGGCATCCAGATAGATAAATTCGTTGAACGCGTTGACAAAGCTCTGGTTGACATTCCTGCCGCCCAGCCCGATCACCGTTTTATCCCGCTCGCGCAATTCGCGCACCAGACGGGTGTAATCGGAATCCCCCGCCGCGATGATAAACACGTCAATGTCTTTCTCAAACAGAATAACGAGCGCCTGAATGATCAGCGCGATATCGATGGTATTTTTGCGGGGCTGTACCTCAAACTGCTGTTCCGCCGTCATGGAAAAGCGGTTCACCTCTTCCTTCCAGCCCTTCACGGCTGCCTTCGACCAGTCGGCAAAAATGCGCTTTACAACGATGTTCCCGTAATTGGAAGCCTCGTCGAAGATCTGCTTCGCCGAGGACGAAGGAACATTTTCCGCATCGATCAAAACCGCTACATTGTTGATTTTTTCCATATTACCCCCCCTCTTCAAGACGCGGATCTTATAAAATATTATAGACGATTTGGCGGCAACTGTCAAGCGAGGCAATCTTTTCCATACATTCTTACACGAAAAAAAGCTTACAGAAAAATTTTTTTCCGAAAATGCGCGAAAACGATTGAAAATTTTTATGAAATGCTGTATAATAATAAAGCATTCAAATATGGGGATGTAGCTCACCCGGTAGAGCGATACGTTCGCAACGTATAGGTAGTCAGTTCGAGTCTGATCATCTCCACCATAAAAAAGGGAAGTCCCGAAAACGGGACTTCCCTTTTTTATGTGGGACAGACGAGAACTACGCGCGCCGAAAAGAAGGACAACACACAAAAAAAAACATACCGCGCGTCGTTCGCGCGAGGGCAACGCCCGACGCTTTGCCGAGGGGGCCCCGCCTTCGGGGTTTCGGTAATTTCCCACTATCTCCCCCAACCAAAGAGGCGTAGCAGAGCCACTCGTTTATTCAAACACTCGCGACAGTGCCAAAGTTTGTTTTTAATCAAGAATACATTTGATTTTTCGACATGAAAAGAGTATAATAACTTTGTATATTATTTTATGGAGAATTAGCAATATGAAAAGTAATTTAACAATAGACCTTTTAATACAAGAGGAAAAATTGTTTTGTGAACTTATGTCAAATGAAAACCATAAATCACTAATAGGTGTAACTGATGGAAAAGCCGTTGGTACATACGTCGAACATAGATTTCAACATTATTTATTTGATAAATACATTGTTTCTATTGGAAGTAGTGCGAAAGGAATTGATTTACCTGACAGCACTATACAAACAGATATAAAAGTTACTTCAATAACTCAACCACAATCAAGTTGTCCATTCCAAAATGCTCGTCAAAAAATTTTTGGACTTGGTTATAACTTATTGGTTTTTGTTTATGATAAAAAAGATACTATTGATAGTTGTACATTACATTTTACGCATTGTTCATTTATAAAAAGAGAACGGACTGCTGACTATACAATCACATATAGACTTAGACAAATGATTACGGACGGAGCAAATAGAGAAGATATTATTGCATTTTTACAGGATAGAAATGTCCCTGGTGATGATATTGTTTATAATGATTTAGCAAATGAAATTTTAGAGCATACTCCTAATCAAGGGTATTTAACAATAAGCAATGCATTACAATGGAGATTACAATATGGTCGCGTAATTTATCTTAAAAATTCGGTAGATGGTGTAATAAATTATGAATGGTAAAAAAGTGTTTGGCGATTATCAAACGCCATACGATTTTGCGCAAAAGGTTTGCAAATTGATAAATTATAAGTATCAACGTCCTTTGACGGTATTAGAACCGACTTGCGGAATTGGTAGTTTTCTCAAAGCGAGTTTACTATTTAATGCACAAATATATTATGGAATAGAGATAAATCCGTTATATTGTAAACAATGTAAATTACAATTCACTGATGAACGTATTAAAATAATCAACGCGGATATATTTAACTACGATTTGAAAAGTCTTTTACATAATTTAGATGAAATACTTGTAATTGGGAATCCTCCTTGGGTAACTAATAGCGACCTGTCGAAACAAAATGCAACTAATGTGCCACACAAAGCTAATATAAAAGCATTAAATGGTTTTGCTGCAATTACAGGGGCAAGCAACTTTGACATTTGTGAATATATTATTTTGCAAATGATTGAACTGATACAAGAAAAAAAATCGATACTTGCTATGCTTTGTAAAACTTCGGTGGCAAGGAATGTTTTTAAGGAATTAAATCGACGTAATATAAAATATAATACTTTTTCAATCTATAAATTTAATGCTCAAAAAGTTTTCAATATAGGGGCTGCTGCGTGTTTATTGGCGATAGAGTTCAATTATTCGGATGATAATATTCAAAAGCCTTGTGATATTTATGATTTCGAGAATTTTGAAAGCCCAATTGAAAGATTAAACTATTCAAATGGTGAAATTTTTAATTTATCATTATCAGACGAAAATTTTAGTGGAAAATCTTGTTTTGAATGGCGACAAGGGGTTAAACATGACTGCTCAAAAGTTATGGAATTATCTTTTGATGGCAATTGTTTTATCAATGGCAACAACGAAAAAGTTGATATTGAAAAAGAATATGTTTTCCCTTTGATAAAAAGTAGTATGTTTAAGAAAGCCATAATAAATGTATTCAGCAAATATGTAATAGTTACTCAAACCAAAATTAAAGAAGATACTCAACCCATTAAAAATATTGCTCCTAAAACGTGGCAATATTTATATAAACATTTAGAAAATTTTGAAAAAAGAAAAAGTTCAATATATAAGAATTCCCCTTTATTTTCTATGTTTGGGATTGGAGATTATTCTTTTGCAAAATATAAAATCGGAATAAGTGGCTTTTATAAAAATCCATTTTTTGCTTTATTAGACGGTCGCAATAAACCCATTATGACAGATGATACTAGTTACTTTATCACTTTTGATAATTATGATATGGCATATATGGCAATGCTTTGTCTAAATAACAAAAAAGTTAACAAATATCTAACTCAAATATCATTTCAGGATGCTAAACGCCCATACACTAAACAAATATTAAACAATTTAGACTTTGAAAAGATAGTAAATGCAATTAGTTTCAGCGATATTATACAAACTGAAACCGGGTTGGAATTGCAACGCTATGCACAAATGTCTATGTATGACGATTTTAAGCGTTATATCAAAGAAAAGTCCAACACTCGAAATTCGTTTTAGGTTATTACTTCTCCGCCACGCAAAGGCACCCGAAGGGGGTGCCTTTTTGCGTGGCGGAGACAGACGAGAACTACGCGCGCCGAAAAGAAGGACAACACAGAAAAAAACCATATCGCGCGTCGTTCGTGCGAGGGCAACGCCCGACGCTTTGCCGAGGGGGCCCCGCCTTCGGGGTTTCGGCAATTTTTGATCATCTCTACAATTTTCTGCTCTATATGAAAGATAAACCTATGATAAAATTCATTTTTCTGTTTATTTTTCAACAAACACAGTCCATTTTTCACCGATTTGAGGCTCAAGTTCCTCTTTTATTTTTGCAGTTGCCTCTTTCAGAAATATATTGTTCAGATGAAAGAGATACAATTCATATTTGCCTGTTATATCATTATGGCCATACTGAAATTCTATATTGCCATGAAATCCGTCGCGATAAACCAAGGAAAGCTGATATTCCACCGCATTTAAATATTCCATCGCATCGTTGTTTAGACTGCCGATAATTACTTCATTGTTTGCAACAAACCATTTTACAAAGTTTTTTACTTTTTCATCGTCTACCGGCCGCTTTTTAAAAATTCCGAACATATTCCCTCCGTTTTCAATATAGATTCTTTTTTAAGCTGATAAATCAAGTGATCTGCACCAACAGAAAAAATCAAAGGTGTTCTCACCTTCTAAACAACAAATTTTTGTACATTCTCTCTTGTAACAATTCTATACATTAGTCAGGAATCATTCCTGAAAAATATAATTTAAAATATCATAAATAATATCAATAGTAGGTTCTTGTTTCATCTTATATATACGAATTCCCCAATACCCTCTAAATTCACCTTTTTTTACTGGCGTCAAATTAATCTTCATTACCTTTGACAATTCACGATAATGAAGAAGTGAACAGAAATCCTTTTTAATGTCGATAACGATACTCCACATTTTCTCAATCTCGGATTCGTGCGGCTTTCCAAGCCATTTATTGGAAGAAGCTATTCCTTTCAAATCAAGATATTCATTCCTGAAAAATATCCCTTTGCTTATTTTTGTCCATGAACGTGAAGCATCCCCTATCTGATACTGTTGAATTTTTTGTAATAGCTCAGTAATATTCATCCATATGTTCTCCTTAACTTTTGTAAATTTCTACTTATTTAATAGATTCGACAAAAAAAGTAAAAAACCTTGAAAAAATGAATATTCCCTTATTCCTTTGAAAGATTTTCTGTCTGAAAATCAAAGATCGTTGATTCCCTTTGCAAAAATCAGAGCCGCAAAACATTACACGCTCACCAAAAAAACCAAACAAGCAGGACTGCCGCGGACAAAATTGTCCGCGGCAGAGATTTTATAAAACACGTATTTTGATCAGTTTGTCTCAGAAAACGAGAGACGTATCAGCTTTTTTTGTACAATTTCCTTTGCGTAACGGCGGAAAATATAGCAAGGGACCGCCGACCAGCCGTGACAAAGGCTGCCCGCATAATGGAAATCGTTGGGCGCCCCCTTCCGTTTCGTACAGCGTTTTGTCGCCGCAAAGAACCATCGGGCCGAAGGTCTTTTCAATGTCTTTCAGGACGTATTCCAGCTGATCTTCCTTGATGAGCGCCTCGTAAGCCCAGATTTTGTTGCTGAGGCTGAGGGTAACGAGGTCCTGCCCGTCCGTCAGGCAGGCGATAAGCATTTCCTTGCCCTTCGGGCAGCAATCTGTTGCGAGCGCAAGCGCCTGCGGAAGCTGGGCGTAAACGCTCTTTTTCCCCTGCTCGGAGACTGCCGCAAAAATCCCGCGCTCCTCGTCGTAAAAGTTTTGCACGAGTGCCTGCTTCAGCGCGGGGATCTGCCCCCCGTACACGTCCTGTACGCCCAATGCCCCGCACAGCTTTTGCATTTGCTGCAAAGCATACAGATACAGGAAATTCAGGCAGCTGTCATAGCGCAGAGCCACGGCTTTGTCGCGGTGGACTTCGCCGCCGTCCAAGCCCTCCTTCCACTCGTAAAAATTCCAGTAAGGCGCCTGCACAAAGATGGGAATGAGCCCGTTTGCATCCATCCGATCCTGAAAACCTGCCATGATTTTTTCGGCAGTCGGGAACATCTCCTGCAGAAAAGCGGCGTCTCCCGTGTGGAAATAATTTTCCGCCACGGCATAGACAAAGTACAGGCTGAACGCGGGAATGGTGATTGCGACGCGGGCGGGAAAACACAGTTCGAGCAGGCCGTCTTTCCGCAGTCCTGCCGCCATCAGGCGCAGATTGGACTGCGCATACGGATTTTTTCAAACACATAATACCCGAACAGCATCTGATTGCGGCTGTCCATGGCATAGAGCGCCTGCTCGCGCCAGGGACAGTCCTCATAATGTTCGTGCATACAGTTTTGCAGGGTACGGATGCCGTTTTCGTCGATGGCGCGGTACAGCCCGTCCTCGATCCAGCCGCCGCGCAACGTGACGGGATAGCGCACCTGCCGCACGCCGCAATCGTACAAGACGATCCCGCACGGGGAACAGATCTGCAGATAGCGCAATCCCAGACGGCGGAGATTTCCGCACCACCGATTGCGCCCGCGATGCGCGCGATAGGTAAAGGCAAAATTTCTCCCGTCGATATACGAGCGCACGCGCAGATCGTGCAGATGTTCGCCGAATGCCACGATGATCTCGGCATCCCTGTCTATCTCAAAATCCAGGCAGACGAAGCCGGAGGCCTCCTCCCCCATATCGACGAGGGCATAGACGCCGCTCTGCCCCTCGATTTTCCAGCCCTGCGCGCAGGGAAGGTGCGGCGTTGCCGAAAAAGCATTCCCCATCCGATCGAGGGGAACGTGCCGCAAAAACAGTTCCGAAGCCGTCTGTGCGGCGGTTTTTGCGGGAGTTCCGAACAGCGCATCCCCCTGAGAACAGAGCACCGCACCCTGGGCGGGAAAGCTGATCAGTCTTTCTATGGGACGCGGAAACATCCTGCACTTTTTTTCCACGGCGACTGCGGGGACAAAGCCGCTGAGCTTTCCGATTTTCCAGTCATCCTCGCGCGTGGCGTCGTAATGAAAGGAAAATCCCAACTGTGAAGTGACTTTTTCCACCTCCCCGCTCCGATAGCAGGGATCCTCGCGCACAAGGACCTGTTCCCCGCTGGAAGCGATCACTTCCCCGCCGCTGACGATCTCAAACAGCAGTCCTGCCGTCTCGCGCCGATAGGTGCTGGAATCCTCCCCCGCGCTCCATGCCAGCACGGCCAGAACGTTTTCGCCCGCGCGGCAATCTTTGCCGACGGAAAACTCGTCGTAAATTTTGTAATGGGGATAATCGGGATACTGCCCCGCATAGACAAACTTGCCGTTGAGATACAGCGCGTAGTTTGTATCCGCGCTGATGCGCAGCACGGCGTCCTCTTTGTCCAAAACAAACGTCGTGACGAAATCCGCATACTGATTGACCTTGGTTTCGGAAAGCCAGATCCATTTGCTCAGAGAAAATACCTTATTCAAAATAACCCTCCTCAGGAAAACATTGTGCGGCGGAAAGGTCTTCCGCGCAGATACCGCGTAAAGACATTTATTTCTGCGCACATTCATTATAACAGATATTTTGAACTCTGCGCTATAATTTTTGTTCTTTGTTCCCTTTTTTCTCATAAAAATATGCACCCCCAAAAGTGTCTAACTTTTGGGGGTGCATATCAGAACGCATATCGTTCCTCCCGCTTTTTTCCGACCTTTGGAAAGCCGTCACTCTTCCGAAGCCGCCTTTGTCAGGTTTGCCTCGCGGATGCGGCGCATCCCCTCTTCGGAAAATTTCGGCCTGCGCTCGTATGTATACAGGCCGTTTTGCTCCTGTTCGATGTCGTAAAGCTGTGTATAGCAGAATCCCGACAGATTTTTATACCCCAGGATCAGGCGCGCCGTCCTTTCGTAATTGCCGACAAAGGTGTCCTCATCCGATGCCGAAGTGTACCCCCACGCCGTCGTTTCCTCCACGCACTGCGTCTGTTCGATACTTGCTCCTCCGAACGATACCCCGCCGAATTCGCTGAGGTTCTGCGGTTCGCCCCTGTAAGCATTTCCCTCGCCGGGAAGATACATATTCAGAAATTCCATCTCCCCGCGGGCCGCTTTGTCCAGCCTGTCTTTGAGCACGTCGTAACCGTCATAACAATGATAGTCGGCAACGTCTGTCTTTGCGCCGTGCATTCCGCCGCTCACGTCCACGCACGGACGGGTGGGATCGAGCGCCTTCGTCACGGCATAGATCCCGTCCACAAAGCGCACGTCGCGCTGTTTGGAATCGTCGTCCAGTTCCCCCCACGTCTCGTTGAGGGGGCACCACGTGACGATGCAGGGATGGTTGAAATCGCGCTCCACCGCTTCCCGCCATTCGCCGACAAACTGCCCGAAAGAGTCCAGCGTAAAGTAATTCACGCCCCAGCTTGCATACTCCCCCCAGACGAGGAAGCCGCGCTTGTCGCATTCATAGAGGTAGCGGGGATCGAACAGTTTCTGATGCAGGCGCGCGCCGTTGAAGCCCAGCTCCACCGCCCGCTGAATGTCCGCGGCAAACTCCCCTTCCGATGCGGGGGTGTACACCCCTTCGGGATAATACCCCTGGTCGAGCACCAGCCGCTGGAACACCGATTTTCCGTTGAGCAGGAAGTCCAGGCCGCGGTACTCCGCATCGCGCAGGCCGAAATAGGAATACACCGTATCCTGCCCGAAGCGCAACACCACTTCGTACAGATTTCCCTTGCCGACTTCCCAGAGATGTTTCTCTTTCAAAGGCAGGGTAAAGCTTGCCGCATGGTTGAGTTTTGCGGCATACGTACCCACGATTTTGCCGCCGAACAGCACTTCCGCCTGCAGGTCGGCACAGCCGTTGGAACGCACTTCTATCTTCACACTGCCCTGCTTAGCCGAGGGATAAAAGCGCACGGCGGTCAGATGCGTTTCGGGGACGGCTTCCAGCCACACGCTCTGCCAGATACCCGTGCAGCGGGTGTAAAAACAGCCGAACGAATTTTCCTTGGCGGATTGCTTGCCCGTAGGGTTGCGATCGGTCAGATCGTTGCGCACGTCCACTTCGACGTGGTTTTCCCCTTCCTGCAAGAGATCCGTCACGTCCATGCGGAAGGGCGTGTAGGCGCCCCTGTGGCCGCCCGCCTGCTTTCCGTTGACAAATACGTTTGCAACGTTGCTGACGGCGCCGAAGCACAGGAACACCCTGTTCCCGCGCATCTGCTCGGGCAGGACGAAGGTCCTGCTGTAGCGGCAGCTGTGGATAAATCCCTTGTACCCCACGCCGGAAAGCTCCGATTCCACACAGTACGGCACGCGGATCTTCTGTTTCTCCCTGCCGTTGAAAACAATGTCCCACTCCCCGTTCAGGAAAAAGATCTTTTCCCGCGCAAACTGCGGCTGGGGATGTTTTTCGGTGATCTGATTCATATCTTGCTCCCGTTTATAACTTTCGCCGCGGGCATCAACGCCGTGCGGCAACCGAAATTATTATACCATGATGCAGACGTAAAATCAATGCAATCGAATGACCTGCACAAAAAATCGCAGGCATTGCGACAAAACAAGGGAGCCGCGACAGCGCGGCTCCCCGAAAAGATTCTAAAATAAATTATTTGATGAACGCTTCAAACGCGGAGCGCATCTTGTCGAACGCCTTTTCCGCAGACGCCTCGTCCTTGGCGCGTACGGAATAGTAAATTTTCAGCTTGGGTTCGGTACCCGAAGGGCGCACGCAGATGAAGCTGCCGTTTTCCAGTTCGTAATAGACGGCGTTGGTCTTGGGAATGTTGAGCGGCTCCTCCGTTCCGTCCGCCAGACGGCGCACGGACGCGGAATAATCGCGCACGGCGACCACGTTGTAAATGTCGAATTTTTCCGCCTTTTTGGTCTTGAGGGAATCGACCAGCGCGTTCATCTCTTTCATGGCGTTCAGGCCGTCAAACTTGATGGAGATGTTCTTGTCCAGAACATAGCCGTAGTGGGCGTAGATGTCCATGAGTCTGCCGTAAACGGACTGCTTTTTGTAGGTGTAATAGCAGACCATTTCGGCGCAGAGCATACTCGCGACGACGGCGTCCTTGTCGCGGCTGCCCTCGGTGCCGCGCAGATAGCCGCAGCTCTCTTCAAATCCGAACAGGAAAGTATGCGAACCGTCCGCTTCGTATTCCTTGATCTTCTCGCCGATGAACTTGAACCCGACGGGGACGTCCACGATCTCCACGCCCATGCCGTCGCAGATGGCTTTCGCCATGCCCGTGGTGACAAAGCTCTTGACCACGATGCCGTTTGCGGGAAGTTTTCCCTCCTCTTTGAGGCGGGTGAGGATATAATCGAGCAGCAGAATGCCCACCTGATTGCCCGACAGCGCAACGAACTCGCCCTTGTCGTCCTTGATGGCGACGCCGAGGCGGTCGGAATCGGGGTCGGTGCCGAACACGACGTCCGCATTGATCTTCTGCGCCAGGGCGATGCCCATGGAGAGCGTTTCCTTAAATTCGGGATTGGGGACTTCCACGGTGGAGAATTCCGTATCCTTTTTCACCTGTTCGGGAACGACGGTGACGTTGATCTTCAGCTTTTTGAGAATGGTGGTGACGGGAATGTATCCGCTGCCGTGAACGGGCGTATAGACGAGTTTGAGATCTTTTCCCACGCTCTTGACTGCTTTGGGAGAAAGGGTGAGTTTGGAGATCTTCTTATAATAACTCTTATCCACGGAGGCTGGGACTTTTTTGATGAGTTTGGAAGATCCCCCTTTCACGGAGAAATAATCGGTGATCTTTTCGATAAAGCTTACGACGATGGCCGTTGCTTCCGGGGACATCTGCGCCCCGTCCTCGCCGTAAACTTTATAGCCGTTGTATTCCTTGGGATTGTGGCTGGCGGTGATCATGATGCCCGCAACGGTGCCGAGTTTGCGCACCGCATACGAAAGCATGGGAACGGGGTGAACGTCGTCAAACAGATAGGCGACGATCCCGTTGGCGGAAAGGACTTCCGCCGAGGCGCGTGCAAATTCCGCAGATTTCCTGCGCGTATCGTAGGAAATGACCACGCCGCGCTTCATGGCGGCCGCACCCAGCGATTTTACGTATTCCGCAAGTCCCTGGGTGGCGCGGCGGACGGTGTAGACGTTCATCATGTTGGTGCCGTAGCCGATGATGCCGCGCATTCCCGCCGTGCCGAATTCCAGTTCGGCGCCGAAACGGTATTCGATGGCCTTTTCGTCCTCCGCAACGGATGCGAGTTCCGCCTTTCCCTCCGCATTGAGCGCGGAATTGGCGCACCATTCGCGATACACTGCTTTATAATCCATAAACAAACCTCCGACTGTTACAAACTTAAAATATTCTCTTACCGAGCCCGGTTATGCCCGGACTGCGTAACAAACCGCATCAGATCTCAAAATTTTCGTAAAAATCATCCTCATCGCTCTGTTCGGGCTGGACGATCTTGTCCTTTCCGAGGAAGTATTTGCGCTTTCCGTAGGTATAATAGCTGACAAACTGAATGCTGATGAGCATGAGATAGGACATGGGAACGGTGATGAGAAGCCCTGCCCCGAAAGTGGAAACGGCAAACAGCACGTTGAGGCAGAGGATGAGCAGGCAAGTGACGAGATAGGTGGAAAACAGGCAGGAAAAGCGCTCTTTGCGGAAAGAGAACGTGTTTTTCCACGCACCGCGAAGGTTGGTCTTTTCCGTGACGAAGGCAGGCACGACGTTGTTGAACAGCGTCAGTTTGACCGCCTGCGCGCACAGGAAGAGGGCCACCGAAAACATCAGCGCCGCCACTGCCGCCACCACCGCAAAGGAAATGATGTTGAGCAGGATGATCAGAACGGCGTAACAAAGTCCGAGCACGACGACGTCATAGACGAACGTGAGCGGAACATAGATGACCTGCCACAGCGACGCCCTGCCGAGATTGCTGATATAGGCGGAAAAGAAAGAAGTCTTGGCATAGCTTGACATTTTGTCCCCGATCAGCGCGCCGAAAGCGAAGTTGCCGATGCCGTCCAGAAATTTCCCGACGAGCAGGATGATGACCACCGCCACCACGAAAAAGACGATGTTGGGCGTCTTGGCGGCGATAAACGAACCCAGCGTGTCCATATGTTCCTGCAGAAGTTCGGCAAAGCCGTTGAGGAATTCCACGTCGCCCGTGGTGAGCGCTTTGAAAAATTCGTTGAAAAGCGTCACGACGTCGAGGAAGGGCTGGCTGGAAAAGAGCATATTCAGCGTAGGATACACCAGCGCCGCGCTCAGCGCGAGGACGATGACGCCCACAAAAATTTTATAGAGCAAAAATTTGTAGGTGAGCAGAAAATTATCGACAAGAAGATGAAATGCGTTTTTGAAGATCATGTCCCGTCCCTCAGAATTTTTTTTGCAGATCGGCGCGCTCCTCTCCCGTCAGGCGGAAGTACGCGACAAACATCAGCGCGGAGTAGTACAGCATCAGCAGGAGAAATAAGATCTCCACGATAAAGAACACGGGCAGCTGCACGTGCATCGGGGCGAACACCCCCACCACCAGCAAGGTGACCACGCCGCTGACCACGCAGGGCAGAAACACGGCGAGGAACAGCCCTCCTTTTTTCCCCGCGTACAGCTGGTTGGAATAGGCGAGCGCGTCCACGAAATTATACCCCGTGATCAGCAGACAGGGCAGCCACAGCAAAAAGACGGAGGCGATATAGGCGATGAGCGCCAGCATGGCAAAATATAATAAGATCGCCGCCACCGTGCCCGCGATGCCGCTGAACAGGAGAGTGGCTCCGTACACCAGCCCCGAAGCGATGAGCGACCAGAGTTCGTACATTGCAAGGAAAAGCACCCCCACAAAGAGCGTGGAGAGAAAATTTGTGTTGAACCTGCCCCAGATCCCCTTGAAAGAACGCGACCCGATGCGCATATGCTTTTCGATGAACCCCAAAAGAAGCGGCATACAGATCCCCAGCGAGACAAAGCAGGCGACGGACAAAATCCAGCCCTCGGAATTGACAAAGGAAAGGAAGGAAAAGACCTGCGCAAAGGTAGGATTTTCCGCGGACAGAAGTCCCTGCGCCAGCGCGCGGATGTTCTCCATGTCCAGCGACGCCGCGTAAAAATACGACGGGATGAGTGCGAACACAAAGATAAACAAAAAATTTTTGAAAATGTATTTGAGTGTGCTTCCGATCGATCTCACGTTTGTCTGTCCCACCGCGCCCGCGTCTTGATTTGGGAAAACGGGCGCAAAAAACTGCCTGAAAAACAGCTTTTATCAAATCTATTATATAATAAAAAAGCCGCAATGTAAAGCCTTTCTTTTATTTTGTGCCAAAAAATGTATAATTACCGTATACGAACAAAAAAATTGTACAAAAAACGGCGGTACGTACCGCCGTTTTCTGTACCAACCTCCCCGTTACTGCTCCGCCATGATGGCGAGCAGGCGCAAGAGATAGTAGTAATAGCTTCCGAGATAATCCATCGCAATTTCGTCCCTGCTGAGGTCGTCGTACGCCTGGTTCAGATCGCTGTAAGAGAGATAATAGTCCTTGACGCGCAGGTATCTGTCCCGCGCGTTCAGCGTGTAGTCCGCGTCGTACGGCGCGTCGTCGGGGTTGATCCCTTCGCCCGTGCCGCTGCCCGCCACGTTTTCCGCATACAATGCCATCAGGCTTTCGTCCAGCTCGTCCTGGATCTTTTTCAGCAGCGCCTCATGATCCGTTTTCAGCGTTTCCAGCGCCTCTTCGAGAAAGCTCGACCGCAGCGTATGGTTTTCTGCGGCGGCATATTTCTTTTGCCGGCACGCCTCCTCGTATTCGCGGGAGGCCTTTTCGCTCTCCTCGTTTGCCGCGGCAACCAGCTTTTCCACCGCTGCATTTACTTCCGCTTCCGTCATACCTTATCCTCCCCTCTCTGAAAAACCGCCGAAAGGGCGTACAGCTCGCACTCCTCCGCCTGCACGCGGAAGGAAAAGACCGTTCCCGCAAGCAGCACGCGCTTGCGGCACAACCCTCCCGCAAAGCAGAGGGCGCGGCTGCCCTCGTCGCTCTTGATCTGCAGGAGGAAAGGCCCCTTGGAGCGCACGCACACCTCCATCAGCAGGGCGCGGCAGCCGAACGGTTGCGTCGGCGCGCTCTGCCAGACGCGGTGAGCGATCCCGCCCAGAAAATTCCCCTTTTCCGTGACGGTATAGCCCTTGCCGCCGTGCGTAAAAAAGACGCCGTTCTGCACGCTCACGAGCCCTTCCGCCTTCTGCGGAATGAGGTACCCCCCTCCCTGCGCATCGAAAACGCCCAGGCCTTCCGCGACCGTCCCGTCGGGAAGGGTGTATTGCGATTGCAGGAAATACCTGTCCCCGCAGGCGGCTCCGCGCACGGAATCCGAGGAGACGTGCGGCGCAAAAAATTGCGAATACCCGTTGACCTTCGCGTCCCCCCACACGCGGAACCCCTCCGCCGTCAGCCAGAAAAGGGCGTTTTGCGTTGCCGCCGCGCTCCCGCCGTTGACGGCGGCGCAGGAAAGAATGTCCTCAAAGGCAAACTCCTCTTCGTCCCCGTGGGCGACGAGTTTCTGCAACCCGTATTCGCGCAGGACGAGGATCTCGTTCTTTACAAAAAACAGGCGCAGGATTTTGCCCTTTGCGTCCGGGGAGTCGATGTACCCCGTCTTGCCGCGCCCGACGGCCGCCTCTTTGTAATCGTCCAGGGCGCCGTAGTACAGCCGCACCCCGTCCGACGTGCGCCACAGCCTGCCGTAGGCAAACACCGCCGTACGGAAAGGCAACGTCAATTTATTTGCCCCCGCAGACGTCACGCTGACGCAGGTCTGCCCGTCCGAAAGGAGCATTCCGTCCCCGTCGGGAAGGGCGACGCAATCGGGAATGCCCGTGAAGGCAAAACCGGCATCGGCAAGCGCGGAGCCGACGCAAAGTTTCCCCGAAGGAGCATACCCCGCGATCGCTCCGCCCACGCAAAACAGCGCGGAGATCTGCACGCTGCCGTCCGTCACCTGCTCACTGCCGACCCCGCCGCCGAGATACCCGTCCCGCAGGCAAAAGTTCTGCAAGTAGCCGCCCTCACTTTCCCCGCCTTCCAACGGAATGCGCATCCGCTTTTTGTAAGAAGAGTACTGCGCGGCGCTCTTTTCATAAAAGATCATATCCACCTCCGCATTTTCAGCCGTCCGCCACGTTCCCTGCAAGCGCAGGCGAGCGCGTCGCGGTAGCGTTTGTCCAGAAGTCCCGCCTCCTGCATCATGCCGGAAAAGAGCGCAAATTCGCACGCCGTTCCCAGCGCGAGCAGTCGGCCGTCCCCCTTCGCGTTGAATTCCGCCTCTTCCTCCCCCGTCTTGACGGCGGGGCGGTAGCTGTACTCCGCCGTCAGCGCGCCCGCGGGGACTTTGATCCCGTCCGCGTCCGTTTCAAAGGTCTGTTTTCTGCCGCTCGCGTCCCGCACGGACAGGATCTCCACGGGCGGCTTTTCAAACTCCGTATAGGAAATGTAACCCTCCGACACAAACTTCTGCGTGCGGCGCAGGGGGAGATAGTCCAGCGCGATCTCGTTTTCCGTGAGATTGTAGCACTGCAGCAGCGTCTTTGCGTCCCGTTCCTGTTCGGCGAGGTTTTCCGCGCTGACGTTGTTCAGGTAATCGGAAAGATCTCTCCGTCCGCACAGTTCCGCCGCAAGCGCCATGATTTTTTTGACCGTCATAGTTTTCCTCCTTATAAAAAAGCGGGGCGCGGCGAATGCCGCGCCCCGCCGTCAGAATGCCCCGCGGATCACTCTTCGGTGATGCCGGAAAGCATCGCCTGTCCGCAAGGACGGGTGCAGATGAGATCTGCATACTTGACGAGCGTCGCCGTGTAAAGGGGCTTGCCGGGAACCTGTTTGAGCACCCTGCCGTCGTCCCCTTCCAGCCACTTCCAGTCGCACAGCTGGTGCAGGCAGAAGTCGTCCGTGTTCAGAAGGTACATCGTGCCGTCGGGGCAGAAGCGGTCCGCCACCACGGGGATGCCGTTGTAGGTGATCGCCTTGTAGCCGCCCGCCAGCACTTCGGGATCGGTGAGCGCGCGGGATGCGCTGAGCGCCTTTTGCAAAGCGCGTTTTACGCCCCAGCTGCACACGATGAAGTTGACGCGGCTTCCCGCCACCTCTTCCAGCTTGTCGATGGCGGTCTGGATCGCCGTTTCGGTGATCTCACCCACGGAAGCGTTCATGTACGGAATCATCCATTTGTGCGTGCTTCTGTCCAGACCGTACAGCGTGCCGCTGTTTTTGAAAATGGCGCCGAGGCCCGTGAGTTCGAGGTTGTACGAACCCTGCACGACGACAAAGTCGTCCGCGTTCACGCCGGAAAGCGCGCTGCCGGACAAGACGAAGGTCTTTGCGTCCCTGTCCACCGACGTGATCCTGCGGCCGGTGACCCCGGAGACGGGCGTGCCCGCCGCGTCGTAGACGTCCACGGTCATCCCCTCGATGACGTTTTTGACGGAATCCGCCGTCACCGTGTTGCCCGAAACGGACTTGACGGTGCAAAGTTTGCCGCTGCCGTCCCCGAAGAGCATTCTGCCGAAGTTGAAGGAAGAGGACTTGATCAGTCCCTCCATCTCCGCGTTCAGCAGATTGACAAAGGCGCCCGCGCTGTTTTCGGAAGCGCGCACCGCCTTGTCGCTGATCTCCACCGTTCCGTACAGGTTTTTGAGGGTGGTGACGAACTGTTCGTAGTTGTTGCCCGCGGCGGCGGGGAGATCCCCCTCCTCCGTTCCTGCGCCCACGCCGCCGTTGACGCCGTACTGCGCCAGTCTGCGCACTTCCTTGCCCCAGACGTCCGCCGTGCTCTTTTTAATCTGCGCGAGCAGAGGGTTGACGGAAGTGTCCAGCTGCTCGGAAACGACGCCGAGATAGTAGCTTTTCAGAGCGTTGTCTGCACTTGTCATTGTAACCATTTGCCTTTCTCCTTAAAAATGTCTTTTGCCGTAAAAAACGCGGCATTTGTCACGATTTCCGCAATACGTCATGCGTTTTTGCGGAACAATTCCTGTGCGAGCCTGCCCGCCTCTTCCAGCGAGCGCACGCGCGGAGCGGGTGCGGGGGCGTGACTTCCCCCGTCCCCCATGATGACGGGCGCGGCGCGGGAGGCGAGATATTTTTCCACAGCCGCCTCGATGGCCTGCTCGTCGATGTGCGGCTGCTGCCGCACCTCCCCCTCGGGTGCGGACGGCACCTTGTTTTCGCCCTGCATCCGTCCCTCCAATTCGCGCAGACGCTGACTGCGGCGGGTAAATTCTGCTTCCAGCGAATTGTACGCGTTCAGAAGGGCATCCGCGCTTTTGAATTTTCCGAACGCGCCTGCCGCGCCGCTTTCCTGACGGACCTCCGTCCCCTGCGCCGTCTCATCCGGGTTCTGTTGAATGTTTTCCTTCTCCATAAACGACCTCCCATCTATTTCAGAATGCCATCGGCATTTTCTGTCGTTGCCTGCGCCGCCTTATGCTGTTGCAGATGGCGCAAAAATCTCTGCTTGCTTTCGGGGTATTTTTTGAACTCGTCCGAAAGCAGAAAGCGGGTGTGTTCGGTGATGTGCACGGCGTGATCGTCAAACTCATCCGCCTGCACTTCCTCCCGCAAAAGTTTTAAGTTTTCCTCCGCCGCCTTGTTCTTGTGCAGGGGCAGGAGCCCGCGCGCGCTGTCCAGCCCGCCGAATCCCAATGCGTCCAGCACGCGTTCGCGCGTCTCTTCGGAAACCTTTCCGTCCTCGCCCGCAAACAGCCCCATATTGTACATTTCGTAAATGAGGGAACGCCGCCTGGACGGGGAATTCGCCTCGTCCGTTTCCGCCTCGAACACGACGTCGTCCGACGTGATGTCCCCTGCCGAAAAATAATACAGCTCCACGCGCTTTCCCTCGCCCGTCATGCGCATCAGGCGGTTTTCCCCCGCAAACTGGCGCATCAGCCGCAGTACCTGTCTGCCCACCGCCTTCACCGCGCGGCGGATGCTGTCCGTCGTGACGGCGAGCCGCGTGTCGTCCAGATCGATGAGCAGCTGTAATCCCGTGGCGCTGGTGACGTGCGTGCGGTTCTGCGTGGTGGACGAAAGTTCGCTCACTCCGCTGACGAGAATAAACTCGTCCAGAAGTTTGTCCTCCTCCTTTTCAAACTCGGAGGGCAGGCTGTCCGCGCCCAGCATTTTGGGCGGCTGCGAACCCTGGCGGTAGACGATCACCTTTCCGGGCGGAAGCCCCTCTTCCAGAAGCTCTTCGGTATCCACCGAGCCGTCCTCCACCGCGAGCACGCCCATAGTCAGACGGTTTAAAAACTCGTGTTTTCTGTTCTTGACGGCGTTGAAGGCGCGCTGTACGGGGATCATGCGGTCGATGATGCTGCCGCCGAAAAAGGCGCCCGAAAAGGGAACGGCGCACTGTTTGACAAAGGGATAGGTGCGCGTTCCGCCCTCGCCGTTTTCGTAGGGCAGATCGCCGTAATACACCAGTCGGTCGCCCGCGGCGATGATCAGCCTGCCGTTGGGGAAGGCGCTGCTGCTCTTTTCGTAATACTCGTACACGAGCGCGCAATTTTTGCGCACGCCGCCCATAAACTGCCCCGAACCGCCCGCAAAGTTGGAGGCGGACATCTGCGGCGCCAGCGAAAATTCGTTGACATCCTGCCCCGCCACCTGCACGCCGTAGCGCTCGTAAATTTCCGTGACGGGAATGGCTTTGACGTGCATGATGCTGCCCTGTTCCTCGATCTTTTCCACGGAAAGGTCCTCGGGATACACCTCGAACGGGGAGACGGCCGCAATGCGCACCTTCCCCTCCGCCCCGCCGCCGCGGACGTCCCACAAGATCTTGTAAAAGGCGGTGCCGCACGTTTCGCTCCACAGCGTGGCGCGCGTGATGACGTCGTCAAGGGCGCACTCCTCGCACACCGAACGCAGCACGTTTGTGGAAATTTTTGCCGTCTGCAAATCGCTCTCCTCCCCCGTCGCCGCGCGGACGGACAGGGCGGGGCGCACCTGCGCCAGTTTGGCGCAGCGGGTATCGATGGCGGGCGCAATGTGGTTGAACACCCTTCTCGACATCCACCAGTACTGCGGCTGTTCCTCTTCCAGTTCGCCCGAGGCGGTCATGCCGCAATACTGATTTCCGGCGAGGAAGTTCATGTTCAGTTCCCAGCCGCGTTCGAGGAAGCGCCGCATTTCCTGGCGTTCGGCAAAGGTCTTGTGCAAAAACTTTACCGTTTCCTCTTCAAACTTTTTTTCAAAGGACTTCGCGCGGCGGATGGCGGGGTTTTCCCCGCCCAGCACCTGCGCCGTTCCCTTGCTTTTCGCGCCCGTGACGGGCGCTTCCTGCATCTGCATCAGTTCTCCTCCTCCTGAAGTTCGCGCAAAAGTCTTTGCCGCTCTTCTTCCAATTTCTCATCGCTGAGCTGTTCCAGCGGCACTTCCGCGTCCAGCAGCATCTTTGCCGCCTGAATGTCGGGCGGCACGCTCTTTTTTGTCACCTTTCGTTTCAGCAGAACGGCTTCCCCCTCGTTGAAGCCGTATTCTTCCACCACCTCGTCCGTCTCGTAACCGAGGGCGCGGCGGACGAGAGCTTCTCTGACAGGATCTTCGCTCACAAAACCTCCTTTGCAAGGTCAATGCCTTCCGCGCAGACGGCGCGCAAGGCGCGCCTTGTCTTTCTGCACGGGCGTGAGCGGCACGGACGGCGGCGCGTTGTGCGGCTTTGTCATGAGATAGTACCTCAGTTCGTCCAGGGCGTGATCGTCCCGCTTTTTGGGCAGATCGCCGCTGCCCCAGAAATACCCCTTGATCTCGCGGATCAGGTTGACGCACCCCTCAAAAATGTACAGTTTCGGCACACCGTTCTCCCCTTTTAAGTACGATTTCACCCGCGCGATGCCCGCAAACAGATCTTTGTTGACGTTGGCGTTGACGTTGATACCCTGCTCGTAAAAGAGCTCGCTCACGCTCTTCGAGCTTGCCAGCGTGCGCTGGTTTGCCGCCGAGTCGATGAGCGCGTGCAGCCTGCCCTTTGCGTCCGTGTGCCAGTTGAGCCTTTTGCTGATCTCCCGCAGTTTTTCCGCATGGTACCCGATGTCCCGCTTGGCCTCGTAGTGCTCGGCCACGACGTACACGTTCCCGTCGAAGTCCACGCAGTACCAGTGCGCGGAGAGCGGATTGTTCAGCCCCGGGTCGATGGAGATCTCGTCCTGCCATTCAAAGGGGATCTCGAAAGGCGGGATGACGTGTACGCGCTCGTCAAACTCGGGATACACCAAACCCTCGCTGACGCAGAATTTTCCGTAGCGGCGGCTCTGCAACTCCTTTTCGTCCAGCGCGGACGAGAGCAGGGCGATCTCGCTCTTTTTGAGGAAGGGATTGTCCTCCCATTCCATAAACTCGTACCACACTTCGGGGTTGTTGCCCTTGTTCATGTAGATCTCGTCGAACACGAAGGTCAGACCTTTGAGCGGCGTCATTGTGCCGAAAATGTCGCCCGCGCGGTCGAGGACGCGCATCCTGCACTCGTCGTAGATCTCTTTGGGCGGCTCCTCGTCGAACCAGACGAAGTCCAGGGACGCGCCCTGGAATTTTTCCCTGCCCTGATCGCAGCTTTTAAAGCCGATGACGGAGATCCCGCCGAACACGTTCCGCACGCGGATCTGATCCACTACCCCCGACGGGGAGCCCTTTTTCCCGGAAAGCATCACCACGTCCTCGATCCATTCGGGCGGAAGGTAGTGCAGGATCTTTTTCTGCGCCACGTCGCGCTGGACCTGCTGGGACAGGGAAACCACCCAGCCGAACACGTCCTTTCTGTTCTGCCTGTACGGATGAATGCCGCGCGCCATCCAGATACATTCGACGGCGCCGCACTCTGTCTTTCCGCTGCGGTTTCCGCCGAACACCCAGCGGTTGCGCTTTTTGCATTTGTGAAAGGCGATCTGTTTTTTGTGTTTCTTCCTGCCCGTGTTGTAGCTTGCCAGCGGATTTTTGCGCCGCCGCGCCTGCTCCCGCTCGATCAAAAGAATTTTTTCTACCCGTTCGCGCCTGTCCATTTGCCGCTCCTTTGCCCTTGCATTTACGATTATATCCGCCGCTTTTGCCCCTTTTCAACGATGACCGACAACTTTTTTGCACGATTTTTTGTATACGTACTGTCATTTTCGCGCCCACGGGCGCAATTCGACAAAGGAATGTCTTTTCCCCTTCAATTTTTGTTTTTTCTACGCAATGCGCGCGGTATAATGGTTGGCACCTGAAAAAACGGAGGTTTGCCATGAAAAAAATTGCGGTTTTATTTCTGGCGGCATTGCTCTGGCTGTTGCCCTTTGCCCCCGCCCGCGCCGAGACGACGGATACATATGCGCGCGTCACGCAGGCACAGGTATACCTTTACGAAAAACCCGAACAGGACAGCGGGCTGTTCATCCTGCCCGAAACGTACTTTGTGCGCATCACGGGCGAAGCGGGCGACTACTATTCCGTGGAATACATGAGCGGGGTCCAAAACCGCACCGCCGTGCGCGGCTACTGCCTGCGTTCGGACGTGGAGACGGTGGACTACGTCCCCGAAACGCCCTTTCTCGTGTACGACACGACGGTCACCTTCCGCACGTCGGAAGGACTTCCCGACGGGTTTTTTACGGAATACGACGTCACCGCCGCCTTTTACGGCACCTTTTCCTACGGTTCTTCCGTCTGTTATTACGTAGAGCTGGAGGGCGAGTTCGGATACGTCCCCGCCTCCTCCTGCTCTCCCCTCTCCTATCCGCCCAACACCGAACACACGGAGACGGAAACGCCGCCCCCTGCCGAGGAGACGCCCTCCGCCGCACAGCCCGCCCTTTTAAACGTGGTTCTCGTGTGCGGGCTCGTGGTGACGGCGCTGGGCGCGCTGTACTTTCTGTTCCATCCGCGCAAGCCGAAACTGCACGACGAAGAGGATCTTTTTACCTGAAAATCCCGCAACGTACCCCGAAAAATCAGACCGCCCGCCAATTTTCTGTCTGCGGCGCGCCGTTGACGCGCAATTCGGTATGGGCGCGCTTGTCCAGCACGGAATTTTCCCCCGCGCGCCGCACGCGCTCCCACATTCCCATCACGTACGGGATGTCCGAAAACACCTTTTTGAACCATTCCTCCGTCATTCCCGCCCGCATAAACAGGCTGTTCAGCTTTTCGCCCAGCCTGCGCTGGCGGCGATAGTACGTGCGTTCGCAGTAGTCAAAGCTGAAATCCGCAAACTCCTTTTCCAAAACTTTTTTTCTTCGGAAATACTTGTATTCGAGAAAATATCTCTCCTCCCGCGTCAGCTGCGCGTAGATACTTTCCGCCTTTTCCCGCAGCACGAGAAAGGCGTCCTTTGCGTACAAAAGGCGCAAAATGCCCTCCACGCAAGCCTCCGCACTCTCCCGCCCGTTGTAAGACGAACGCGCCTTTGCTTCCACGCATTGCCCGATCTCCCTGATCAGCCTTTCCAGTCTCGGCGACATCAGCAAGATCACCTTCTGATAGTCCTTCACGCCTCTCCCTCCTTTTTCCGCATCGATTCCGCCTTTGATTTTTTTCCTTTGTTTTTGTTTTGCACGCAACTTTATTATCTCACCGCTTTTTGCGAAATCCAAATGTGACTGACAAAAAATGTGAACATTTGTTTGTATTCTCTTGTCCGCAGTATAACACATAAAACAGGCATACGAATGCCTGTTTTATATTTTTTTCGGAAAAATCTGAAATTTTTGCAAGCGGAGAAAAGTTTGCGAATTTTGTCGACAAACGCGCGCGCGTGTGGTATAATGGGAGAAAGAAGTATCCCCCTGCCGAAAAAGGCGGGGGATACGAGTGCGAAAAACGGATGAAACTCTGCGCCCTTGCGGGTGCGGTTTTCGGGGAAACACATGAAGAGAACTTTTACTTTACTTGCCGCGGCGGCCGTTCTGGCGGGCCTGTTCGGCTTTCACAACTTCATAGATGCGGCGGCGATGGAGAGCATCGGCGCGCAGCTGCTTCTGCCCGAAACGTACGAGCAGTACCTGGATCTGCAAAATCCTTCGGACATTGCGGAATACGGAAATTACATGGCCATTGCGGACGGAAATAAGATCTGGCTGTACGACAAAGAGAAAAAGAGCTATTCCTCCTATACACAGACGGACGCGGACAGCGTCACCTCCCTCAACTTTTACGAGGAGGGCGGAAAGACGCTCTTGTACTTTGCGGCGGACATGAGCGGAAGCAACCCGATTTTGTGGATCGACTGTTCTTCCCCCGACGAGGCGACGCAGACGCAGATCCAGTCCTGCGCGACCTTTATCATCAGCGGAACGGACGTATATTTTGCCAATGCGCAGAACAGCATTTTCTATACGCAGATGAGCGGGAGCGACATCGTATCCCCTTCCGACGGAAGCGGGAACATCACGCCGGGGAGCGAAGCGAGCAATCTCACCCCTTCCTTTGCCGAGCAGAACGGAACCGTCTATTTTTCCTGGAACCAGGGAATTTACTCCGCGTCTCCAACTTCCAGTTCCCTTATCGCCTACACGGAATACAACATAGCATCCTTTGCGTTTACTTCCAACGGGCGTTATTATCTTTCCATGGAGGGATACCTCTATCGGCAGGGCAGCGATCCCGAACTTCGCGTGGAAAGCATGGACGGGTACAAATTCTCGCGGATCTGCAATTCGGGGCGCATTTATCTCATTTACAAAAACTGCATCCGCGCCTTTGACGCGGACAGCGAACAGTTTACAGGCTACGAGATCGCGCGTTACAGCGACAGCGTGAACAGGCTTTCCCAAAACGCCTCGGACGTTTCCGTGTACGGGGAAACCGTCTTTTTGGCGGACACCTCTTCCAACAGAGTGCTGTGCATCGAAAAATCGGGAAGCTCTGTCCTGGAGCTCACGTATTCCCCCACCCGCGTCTGCGCGGGAAAAGAAGCGCTTGCCGTGTACGGTTCGGGCATTCTCACTTTCTTCGTGAAAGGCGACAAGGGCTACACGGAAGCGGGAACCACCAATATTGCGAATATCAGCGGCATTGCCTATGCGGACGGGAAATTTTTCCTCTCCACAAACAGCGGGATGACCTATTCCTATTCCCTGCAAAACGGCGCCTACGAACGCGAAAACGCGGGCAACCTCAGCATCACCCCGACGGACATTGCCGCCGACCTGTACGGCACCCTGTACGTCATGACGGGCGACGGGGACGTGTACCGCTACGACCAGAACACCTTTTTCAACCCGCCCTCCACGCTGGACAACGTGACGCAGTTCAGCGGGGCAACCAGGCTTCTCGCCGATTACAGGGGGGATCTGTACGCCCTTTGCGGGAGCACCCTCGTGCGCTGCGACGTCAAGGAAAAAACTCCCCTGACCTCTTACGATCTTTCCCCCGCCCTTTCCCTCGTGTACAATTCCGAGGGGTCGCGCGCGGTTTCCTTTGCGCTCGGATTTGACAGCGCGGAAGTGTACATTTTGTCCGACGCCTTTGTCGCGGTGACGACGGACGCGGACGTCGCTTCCCTCGACAACCTCAGCGCGGCGGACGCGTACACGCAGATCTACGAGCGCCTGCCCGGGGACAACTGCGCGCAGGACGTGCTTGTCCGCGCGGAACAGGGGTGCGTGAGCGTGCTCCTCGACATGAACGCGCTTTCCCAAAAGCCCTCCGTCCTGCCCTGCCTGAATGCGGAGCGCATGAGCGAAGCGCGCACGGGCGTCGTGCTGGCGCAGACGGAATACGGCGTGCTGGCGCTCTTTTACAACTATTCGGAAGAGGGCGTTGCCACCACGCGCAGTTACGAATTGCGCCTGCTGCTGGAAAACGGCGGTTATACCCTGCTCGGAACGCAGTATTACACTTCTGTCGCCTATTCCGCCACCCTTTCCAACGACGTGGGACTGTACAGGTACCCCCTGCTGCAGACGGGCAGCGGCGACGGGCTGCAGCCCTTCGGCGTGACGATGCAGTTAAACGGCGGCGAAAGCGTGTATGTGTTGGGAACTCTCACCCCCGAAGCGGGAGTGCTGGACGCCGATTCTTACAGCGTGGTGCGCGTATCGCGCGACGGGCAATTCTACTACGGATTTGTGCCTACCGGCTATCTCGTGGAAACGGGAGAAAGCTCCCTGCGGGAGGAAGAATTTGTCTATCGTCCCCTCAAAAAGGACAGCACCGTCGTGCTCGGCGGGCTGACGCTGGAAAAGGAAGAGATGCTGAAAGTGTACGGGGAAGCGGATTCCAACGGAATGGTGTTTGTCGCGTACGAAGACGCCGACGGAAACGTGTACACGGGCATGATCCGCGAGGACCTGTTACAGCAGCCGGACAATTCCATCATTGCCGTGCTGGTCATTGTCCCGCTCGTCACGGCGGCCGTGCTCTTCTCCGTGTGCTATCTGTTCCTGCGCAGACAGCCCACATTGCAATAAAAAATGCGGCGCCTGCCCTGCGCCGTAAAATAAAAAAGCTGTCCCGCAAAGGACAGCTTTTTTGTTTAAGCGTTTGCTTTTTCCCAGGCAGCGAGTTTCGCCTTGGTGAGGCTGACGAGCTTTTCCTCAGGATACACGGAAGTTTCTCCGCCGACGCCGTACAGGAAATACTTCCCGTCCTCGGCAACGTAAAGAACTTCTTCGTAACCGGCGGGATCGCCGTAGACACCGTGTGCAACTCTTTTTACCTCGGTCATTTCCGTCGTGTCGTAAACCTTTTTGCTTTTACCGACTGTGATCTGCATTTTTCTGACCTCCTTATTTTTTCTTTCTGCCCTACATAAGTCTGAATTGTGTAAAAAGTATATCATATTTTCCGAAAAAAATCAAGGAACGTAAACTTTGCGCCCCTCTCTCCTCCCTAACTATGATTTTTTCATAAAAAATGTAATTTCTTTTCAAATCGACATACAAAAAAACGCATTTTCTCATCAAATAAGACGACGCCGCGCGCAATTTTGTCTACTGAAAGACAAAAACAAAAAATGTATCGAGGAAAAAAGTGATTCTGTCAGAAAAATTTTTTTGACGAAAAAAGGGATTTTCCGCAAAAAACGGCGGCAATTCTGCACTTGCATAACGGAGAAGAGAAAGGTTATACTATTGAAAAAGGAGGATTTTATGCTCAATACCAGAAAAGCGGGGATCGTCGGCTGCGGATTTGTGGGCGCGGCGTGCGCCTATACGCTGATGCAGAACGGACTGTTTGACGAGCTTGTCCTGACGGACATCGACCGCGCACGCGCGGAAGGCGAGGCGATGGACATCAGCCACGGACTTCTGTTTGCCAGGCCCATGAACATTTATGCGGGAGGTTACGACGACCTTACGGACGCCGCCATCGTCATCATCACGGCGGGCGCAAACCAGAAAGCGGGAGAAACGCGCTTGGACCTCGTCAAGAAAAACGCCCGCATTCTGCGCTCCGTGCTCGACGAACTCAAAAAACGCAACTACGGCGGGATGCTGCTCATCGTCTCCAACCCCGTGGACATTCTCACGCGGGTGGCGCAGCAGTATTCGGGACTTCCCGAAAACCGCGTGTTCGGTTCGGGGACGGTGCTGGACACGGCGCGGCTGAGGTATTTGCTGGGCGAACACCTCAGCGTGGACAGCAGGAGCGTACACGCCTTTATCATCGGCGAACACGGGGACAGCGAGATCGCCGTATGGAGCAGCGCAAACGTTTCGGGTGTACCCATGCACGAATTTTGCGAAATGCGCGGCTTTTACGACCATGAAAACGCGATGCGCGAGATCGGGGAAAACGTGAAAAACTGCGCTTACGAGATCATCGAGCGCAAGGGCGCCACCTATTACGGCATCGCCATGGCCGTGCGGCGCATCTGCGAGGCGGTGATGCGCGACGAAAAGAGCATTCTGCCCGTCTCCTGCGCCCTGCACGGCGAATTCGGGATCGACGGCGCAACGCTCAGCATCCCCTGCATCGTCGGGAAAGAGGGCGCGGAAAAAATTATTCCCATATCCCTAAGCGACGAGGAACACACAAAACTTCACTATTCGGCAGAAATGCTGAAAGGCATCTTTGCCGAACTTTAAAAGGAGCTCCCGCACGTCGGGAGCTCCCTTTTAGTGTTCCTGTTTGAATTTTTCGTTGTTGCGGACAAGCTCCGACAGGGTAACGGGAGCATAGCCGTCGATGTCCACCCCCGCGTTGAGGGAACAGGGCATGGCGCGCAGGAAGCTCCAATACTCCTGATTTGTACGGTTGTGCAAGTGACCGTGTATCTGATATTTGCGGATGTAGGTAAACAGCGGAAAATGGCTGAGCAGCGCATACCCCTGTCCCGTATCGATCCGATCCCCCCAGCCCCAGCTGACAAACCATCTGGAAAGGTCCACGCTGTCCTTCCACGTCAGATCGTGGTTGCCGAAGATGAGGTGCTTTCTGCCGCGCAGGCGGGAAAGATACTCTTCGGGCGGGCATTCCGATTTATAGATAAGATCGCCGATGATATACACGTCGTCGTTTTTGCAGACGCGGCTGTTCCAGTTGCGGATGAGCGCTTCGTCCATTTCCCGTACACAGGAAAAGGGCCTGCCGCTCATGCCCACGATCTCCGCATGGCCGAGGTGCAGATCGGAAGTATAGTAATTCACATTCATCCCTCCCCTGTTTTTTTTTGCGCAAAGGGCGCCTGACCATGACAGTATAACATATTCTATACAAAAAAGCAAATCCCCGCGGAAGATTCCGCGGGGAGAAAAGTTACCCGATGAGACTTTTGAAGTGTTCGTAATCCATCTGCATATAATAATATTTCGGGCCGTGTGAAAACAGTTTATATTTTTCGGCATACTGCGGAAGTTCCGCCGCGAGTTTTGCCCTCGCCTCTTCATCCAGCGTGAAATAATGCCAGCACACAAACTGCACAAACCAGTTGCAGAACGCCTGGTCCGCCTTTCCGCGGTAAAGCCCCATCTTTTTCCAGTCCGTATAAATTTTATCCGCCGCCAGCAGACAGTTATTCCAGGACTGCGATCGCGTACGGGAAATGGAAGTTTTCACATTCAAAATATAGCACCGAAGCAGGTCTAAATTTGACCTGCCTTCTTGTTTTTCATATAATAATTAGTTGGATAATAATTCTTTTAATTTAGTGCATGTACTTTCGTTCGTATCATTACTGTTAATTACAAGAATTTTACTCAATGGCAACTTTTCACATAACATATCTACTAACTTATTAGTATAGATACTTGAATTGTATAACCTCATATCATTTTTATTAATATTGTCGTATTTAATAAAAACTATTTTGTTTTGATTGTAAATTTGGGAAATATTTATTGCAAACCTCTCAACGATATCTGCCACATATTTTTCTGAATAATCATTAGTATCCATAATATTATAGTCATAATTTTTGCATAAGATTTCAAGTTTACCATTATTTAAATCATTCGCAAATTCTGAGGTGTAATTCATATTAAAACTCTTATTTCCCCGAGTAAATTTTACTATTGCATTGCAGCTATTTCTTAAGTCTATTACTATAAACTGATTTTTAACTATTGGCTTTATGATTTCAAAAAAATCTTTCTTAATTTCACTTTGAGTAACCGCACTAATATCCTTATAGTTATATTCTTTAATATAAGCAGGAACTCTCTCAAACATTGTGAAAATCGAAACTTTACTTTTCGTTAAAACTACCGTATAGCCAAATTGGCTCTTGATTAATTCAGCTATTTCATCAAGACCTATAAAATTTAATACAGCTTTTTCTTGTCCATATATTTGGTATCTGTTTTTAAAAGCTTCAGCTGCATATTTCCCTTTTTTAAAATCATTTATGGCGGACAAGATAGTTTTAATCTTTAATTTCCTATAAGGTAATTTACTTAAAGCAATTGCTATACAATCCTTACGATATCTTCTTATCCAATCCTTACAAGCTTTTTGACCTGAATAAGTTCTAGCATTTAATAATGTATTACGTATTAAATTATAGTACATGAGGATTCTTTTTTCACTTTTTTCAGTTTTTATATTTAAAGCAGAAGAAGAACCTCTTAAATGATAAACCTTACTACTACCTACCATATAGGCAGCACCAAAACGTCCTATAATTCGCATTGTATATTCAGTATCATCACCCCAAATAAAATAATCTTTGCATGGAAGACCACATTTTTCAATTGCTTTACGATTTATGAGTAATGAAACAAAAGTTGCATGAGCCAAACTCACCATACCATATTCAAGTTTGTCATACCAAAAAAGATAACCATTAGTTGAATATCTACTTATTTCTGGGGTATTTAATGCTTTATTATCTTTTGAATATACTGCACTAGCTAAAAAACTTAATGTTTTCACATATTTAAGATGACTAACCAATTCTCCGAGTGCAGCAGGCGTAGGAATAACATCGTCATCCATAATCCATAACCAATCATAACCATGTTCATACGCGTACTTCATCCCATAATAAAACCCACCAGATCCGCCGAAATTAGCACCTGTATTAATGTAATAATTATTTTCTTTCAAATAATCAGCTATATATTCCTTTGTCCCATCCGTACTCGCATTATCTACAATTAATATGTCAAAACTATTATACTTTTGTGTTTGCAGCGCCTTTATACACTCAACTAACATTTCTTTTCTATTATAAGTGACTACAATAGCGCATATTTTTATTTTTTGAGGTACAATACTTTTCATAGGTTCAATTTTTTTAAGAATAACTTTACTCTTGCCGACCAGATAAGCAGCTCCATACTGCCCTATTAAGTTGCTTAAATAATCAGAGTTTTCTTTATAAAACAATTTACTCGTTGGCAGTCCACACATTTTTATGGCATCAGTGTTAATAAACGTTGAGATAAAAGAAGCCTTGCTGATTCTAACCAATGAATATTCTAATTTTTCACCCCAAGTACCAACATTTTCAATACTGTATGGGCTTAAGGCTGGAGTATATGATGGCTTATTGTCAGATGTAACCAACGCGCTAGTAAAAAAAGACGCTTTTTTAACTTTAGATATGGCTGAAACTAATTCATGAAGCGCGTTTTTATCTGGAACAACATCATCATGAAGCATCCATATCCAATCGTATTTTTCGTATACTGATTCCAGCGCATAAAGGTATGACTCAAAAACATTATCTTTTTTTGCTTTAATGTACTTTGTTGAATGATTTAAATACTTTTTCGCTTTTAATTCAGTATCACCATCACAAGCGACATCAAATATAAAAATATCAAAGGTTTTATATGTTTGGCCAATAAGTGCTTTCAATAAATTTTCTATACAATTAGTTCTATTATACGTTATTATAACTGCACAAATTCTCATTCTGTTCCTGCTCCCAGATTCCTTGGTACAACTCATAGACTTCTTTCGCATTTCTATCCGCAGTAAACTTTTTTATCGCAGAATGCTGTCCATGCAAAGCCAACTCTATTGCTTGCGTTTTATTTTCTAAAGCAAATTTGATTTTTTCATATAATGAGTTAAAATCGCCTGATTTAAAAAGCAGTCCATCAACACCATCAACAATAATTTCCTTTGTACCAGCAGTATCTGCACCAATTACTAAGTTACCTGACATCATAGCTTCAACAGTAATTCTTCCAAACGCCTCAGCCTTTGAGCAAACGAATGCGATATCAGATTGCATATATAAATTGTTGACATCCGACCTTCTTCCTAAAATTTTAACATTATTGGAAAGTCCATTTTGATCAATAAAGGAACGAATAGTATTGGCATACTCACCTTTATCTGTTCCGACAAGCCATAACTCAAAATTTTCCAAGTTATCTATTCTTTTTAGTTTTTCTATAGCTTTAACAGCAATTAGTTGTCCTTTATATTCTGTAATAGCACCAACACATATAAAAATAATTTTAGATGATTGAAAAATCTTTTTTTGCGACAAATAAAATTGTTTATCATCTATACCGTTATAAATTAACGAAATTTTATCACCGAAAATTTTGTTGTATTTCTTCAGAATACTTTGTGAAATGGCTACAATTCGTGAAGACGTATTCATTAAAGAATAACCATACCGCTTATTGATAATCTCACGCTGCTGATCCTCTTCCAAAAACTCTCGTATATGCCATACTATAGGAACGCCAGTTCTATGAGCCGCTATTGCTCCAACATAAGAATAAGATGTGTTTATATGAATTAAATCAAAGCCTTCCTCCCTTATAAACTTTGTAATTTTTTTAACGGCTGACTTATTAACCTTTTTTAAATCGTGTCGTTTAATCTTCCTAGACTTTTGAGAATCAGATAACTTTACTATCCAATCTTTGGAATCGATAATTGTATATTTTAGCCCTGCAGCTCTAATTAAATTTACACCGTCACCATCGTTAGGCAACAATATACAAATATCCAGCATGTAACTATTCTGTAAAATACTACAAAGCGCAACCATACTTCTAAATGCACCGCTTGTCGAATCATTGTCAGAAGCCACAAACAGAACCTTTTTTTTGGGCTTTTGCAATTCATATGGCAGTTCCAAATATTTACTCCAGAAGAACTCATTCTGAAGTTCGGTTATTCTATGATTAAACTCTTTTGTCGCTACCTGCAATCTTCCCTTTAATGCATGCGCCACTTTATAGTGTTTAATAAAGCATTTTACAGCAAGTCTTAAATTTCTTTTGTATGTGATTACTTGCTTCTCTTTTTTCACATATACTTTAACTTTTTTTGTATTAAATGTATCTGAAGCAGAATTTTCATTATATACAACAGTGGGATTGTTTTTCAAAGAAAAAATCTGATTTAAAGCAATCTTGAGCTTAAATCTCCTCTCCGACATATTTGTAAAATCGGGAATTGATACAACCGCTTGTTTGCTTACATCATCATCAGTTGTAACCCATTTGACATTGTTAAACAGCTGCGAATGCTTTTTTAAAGTATCTAGTTTTTTAAACCACTCAAATCCTTTACAGAAATCCAGAATTGCATCAAATGCATTTATAGCTCGCGCATAGTGATATTTTAATACTTCCTTTGTGAACGAATTAAGGTAAATATAGGCCAATTCAATAACTGCGCTTGGATTAATCTCTGATAGCATTATCAATCTATTTCTAATATCATAATAGTCATTTTTGGCGTTTACCAGAGCTTTTTTATAAAGATGCCAAACATTTATACCGTTTAACGTAATTATAGGCAGATTATTTCTCAACCCATACTCGACATCGTCCATATGAAAAAATATAGGAAGAGGTAAATTATTTTTTGTCACGACCTCGAATGGTATACAACAATAACACCATGCATTGTAGTTAACATCGTAATCCTGTTCATTAAGCAAAATATTGATGTTATCGCGCATATCAATATCTCTTCTGTTGAAAAGAAAGCCCGTCCTTTGCCATTTTGCAGCGCTTTCAAACTGAAGATATTTATCATCAGTCGAAAACATTGCACCACCGATGACACTTTTACGATACTGAGGCAACAACATAGATAAAAATGTAACGTTTCTCTCTATAGCATAGACGGAAAGAATTATATCATCATCTAAGAATAAGAAATTAGTGAACTGTTCCTTATCGTCTACTTTCAAAGCTTCGACAAGACAGCGGGTAAAGCCGCCCGCTCCACCTAGATTTTTATTATAGACTATGTGAATATTGTCATCTTCAAGCTGTTCGACTGGCAACGACTGACCGTTATCGGACACAAATACCTTTACACTATTATACAATATACTGTCAGAGTTATTGATTGATGAAGAAAGTCTTGATAAAGTAGCGGTGACAAATTCTTCACGTTTAAAAGTACATATCCCTACGGCAAGTTTAACGCGAACAGGAATGCGCCCGTTTAGCATCGCCGCATAATATCCGCCATTAAATACGCCTTCATTCGAAAGAGAAGTTAACTCAAAAAAAATAATACTGTTATCAGCATCAGGCATATCAAACGATGTTATGCCGTTTGCCGACACCTGTATTTTCGAATGTACAGTTTTAACTGCGTTACCGTTCTGTAAACGCATTGAACACAAGCAAATTTCAAAATCACCAATTAAATTTATCAGTAGTTTAATATTGTTTAAACCAGTATAACGTTTCCATTTATGCAACGAAAAGCTGTTGAAGTAAGTTGAAGCACTTAAAACGCCCCCTTTAGAAAACTTAACCCTTTGTCCATCAACATATATTCCGATTCCTTTAAAATACATTTCTTCTTCATTGCATATATCTTCAACTGGGAATAATATCTGTTGCAGTTTAAATAAGCTCTTAGATTGTATATTCATTTTTAATGTCCCTCAGCTTCATCTTTCGTCTTTTGATTAAAAGGTGCACAGTCTTCGATTTTTGAAGTTTCGTTATTTTTGCACCAGCAAATATTCTTTTTCATAATTTTTTTCTGGAATTCCAGCTATCATGCGGTTGTTTAACGCAAAATTCTTTTTTATAACAGCACCTGCAACAACAATGCATCCTTGGCCAATCATAGTTTCACTTAAAAGCATTGACCTTCCATATAGCCAAAAACGATCATAAATTTAATTATATTATTATATTTTCGCATATCTTTGACTCTTTCACCTGTAATGACGTCAAAGATACTGTGTCCGTCTCCACAATTCCGATGTATTCGCCGCTCGCCCTATCCATTCCGACGTTCATGGAATGCCCGTAGCCGCTGTTCGGCTTGTCGATAACGACAATCCTGTCGTCTTGCTGTGCAAATTCCTTCACAAGAGCCAATGAATTGTCCGTCGAACCGTCGTTGACCACGATGATCTCTATCTCCTGCAATGTCTGCCGCAACACGCTGGACAGACATTCGACGATATACTTTTCCTGGTTGAACATTGGCATTACTATAGAAACTTTCACCATCTCTGCTCCTGTCAGTCCCTCTTGAAAATGTCTCTCGTGTAAATTTTTTCCGTGACGTCTGCAAGTTCCGGGGACATTCTGTTGGCAATGATCACGTCGCTTCTGCGCTTGAACGAGTCGAGATCGGTCGTGATCTCGTGGCCGAAATGCTGTTTTTCCCTTGCCATCGGTTCGTAAATCAAAATTTCCGCGCCGTACGGTTCCAGGCATCTGATCACGCCCTGAATGGCGCTGTGGCGGAAATTATCCGAATTTGTTTTCATGGTCAGGCGATACACGCCGATGCAGATCTTTTGTTTTTGAGGGTACCCCGCACGGTGCATGACCTGCGAGGCGATAAAACTCTTTCTCGTGCGGTTGGATTCCACGATCGCCTGGATCAGATTTTCAGGTACGTTCTTATAATTTGCGAGCAGCTGCTTGGTGTCCTTGGGAAGGCAATATCCGCCGTAACCGAAAGAGGGATTGTTGTATCCCTCCCCGATGCGTGGATCGAGGCACACCCCTTCGATGATGGATCTCGTATCCAGGCCGCGCATTTCCGCGTAAGTATCCAGCTCGTTGAAGTAGGAGACGCGCAGCGCAAGATAAGTGTTGGCAAACAGTTTGATCGCCTCCGCCTCCGTCGTACCCGTGATCAGCGTGGGGATCTCCTTTTTCAGGGCGCCCTCGGCGAGAAGATGCGCAAAACCTGCGGCAAGCCCTCTCAGTTCGGCGTCGCCGCGATCCGTTCCCACCACGATGCGGGAAGGATAGAGATTGTCGTACAGCGCGCGCCCCTCCCTCAAAAATTCGGGAGAAAACAAAAATTTGCGATAGCCGTACTTTTGCCTGACCGACTTTGTAAATCCGACGGGAACGGTGGATTTGATGACAAAGCACCCCTTTGTGCCCGCCCGCAGGCAAATTTCTATGACGTTTTCCACGGAAGACGTATCGAAATAATCTTTTTTCGGATCGTAGTCCGTCGGTGTCGCAATGATGATATAGTCCGCGTCCGCGCACTCGGACGCGGCGTCCGAAACGGCGGTAAGATCTAATTGTTTTTCCGCAAAATATTGCTCTATTTCCCTGTCCACCAGCGGCGATTTCCGTTCGTTGACCGCCTGCACGCGCGCCGCAGAAATATCGTATGCGACGACGTGGTGATTCTGCGCCAGCAAAATAGCATTGGATAGTCCCACATAGCCCAATCCGGCTACAAGAATTTTCATTATACTCCTCTTTCCTTTTGTATTTATCGTATTTCCCTTGTGTCGTTCTTAAGTTCTCTCATCCGATCTTTTGCACCTTTCCCCCGCCGTGCATCAGATCTTTCCGATTGTATGCACGCTCTCAGCAGAGCTTCCTGCCTGTTGCAAAAGCCTGTCCGATTTCTTTAAAAGGGGCGTTCCGCCCTTTAAAACCTGCCCGCAGGCAGTCCGTCCGATATATGTATTATATAATTTTTGCACCTTTCTGTCAATATCCCGCGCCCCGTATCCGTTCTTTTTCTCCCATTCTTGACAAAATGCACACAATATGGCGCCCACCGAAAGGGAATATTTTGGCAGAATCTGAACTTTTAAGCAAAAAAAGAAAAGCGTGCAGACGCCCTTTTCACCATACGAAACGCAATTTTTTTGCAAAAAATTTTCAGAAACGCGCGCCGCGCGGCGGAGAGCGCCGCGCGCTCCTATTCCGATACGAAAACGAGCGTTTGTGCAAAAAACAAGCTGCCGCGCAAATGTTGCGCGGCGGCCTGCTTTAATTTTGCCTATCGCAAGGCTGCTCTTGCGGCACTTCTTTTTTCTTTCTGCGAAAGAGCGGACGATCCCCCGCGGAGAGCCACGCACCCACCGCCATCAGCGCGAGGGCAACGTAATACAGCGGCACAGGGAGCTGACGGAAAATGAGGACGGACAAGAGCGTCCCCAGAAAGGGCGCGACGGCGTAGTAGGCGCTGGTACGGGCAGCGCCGAGCAGCCTCTGCGCGTGGACGTAAAAGAAAATGCTCAGCCCGTACGCGACAAGTCCCACCCCCATCACGGCGAAAACGCTCCAGAGAAATTGCACCCGTTCGCCGAGGATCAGCCCGATACAGAGAGACCCCGCGCCCGAAAAAATCCCTTTCAGCAGGACGATCTCCAGCGGATCTTTGGACGAGATCTTGCGCGTGCAGTTGTTTTCAATCCCCCAGCAGACGCAAGCCGCAAGCACGGCAAGAAAGATCCCCGTGCCGACTCCTCTCTCTTTCATAACAGACTGTCGATGGCTCCCTTCAAAAGGCGGATGCTCTCCTCGTCGTTTTCGCGCACCGCGCGCACCACGCAATGGTCGATATGGTCTTTGAGGATCACCTTGCCCGCGTTTGCAAGTTCCGCCCGCACCGCCGAAAGCTGGATGAGCACTTCGCTGCAATCCCTGCCCTCCTCGATCATGCGCCTCACCGCGTCCAGATGTCCCGACGCCCGTGCCAGACGGCGCAAAACGGCGTGCGTGTGTTCGTGTTTTTCCATAGGCCCTCCTATCCCCCCACGGGGGATAGATACAGTATACTTCTTCCCGAAAAATAAGTCAAGAGGATCCTGAAAAAAGTGCCGCTTGCCCCTTACTTTCCCGCTCGGTGCAAACCTTTCCAAAGCCGTACAAAAATCTGCCCCTCGCTTTCCCTCTTGCATTTGACCTTCCTGCAAAAGGACGCCCGCAATACGTTACCCTCTTTTTGCCCCGAAGTCATGCAAAAAGGCGCCCCGCGCCGCAATGTTTTGCGGCGCGGGGCGCCTGAAAACTACTTTTACCGTTATTCCCGTTCCAGCCAGAAAATGTCCTGCAAGGGGATATTTTTTTCTTCCGTGACCAGGATTTTTGCATACGTATCCACTTTTCTGATGACAAACGATTGCGTGACATACCTGCCGCCCGTCTTTTTTTCGTCTTTGACAAAGTAGGTGACGCGCACTTTTGGGCGTTCGTCCAGGTGCTGCAAAAGCTCGCAGAGCCGCTCGTCCAGTTCGGCGAGGCGGTCGGCATCCGGTTCCAGCTTTTCCTCCGTATAGCGCGCCGTTTCTTCCACGGCGTCGCCATACCCCGTCAAAGCGGCAAAGGGCGCAAACTGCGCCGCGCGATCGGCTATGGGCATATGCGGGTGCGTTTTGGAACGATGATGCGGAAGGTCGATGATGTCGTCGTATCTGCTCATGCCTTGTGTCCCCCTATCTGGTCGTTCCTGCTTTTCGCCGTCGCGCCCTCCTCAAAATTCATTCCCTTGAGGATGGCGTTTTTCCCGTATTTTCCCTTGATCTTCAGCACCGCTTTCTGGCGCTGTTCCTCTCTCTTGAGTTCCTCGTCCTCTTTTTCCCGCCGCCTGCTCTCCTCTTCGTAGTCGGTAAACAGGTCCAGCTGCTGCACGGTGCTCTGCCGCTTTTGCGATTGCGGCACCACGTGCGTCGCCGTGATGTACAGCCGGCGCACGAGCAGGTTTTTGTCCACGATGCGCTCAAACAGAGCGTCCACCGCCCGCCTGATCAGCGTTTCCGAAGCCGTCTGCCGATCGAGGTTGTATGTGCCATGCGCGTGCTTGGGGATCTTTCTGCCGTAGCGGTCGACGCTGTATTCCCCCGTGTAGTTTTCGTTGAGCCTGTCGTAGCCTATGGTCGCCACGATCTGATCGGTCACTAATCCCTTGGCGACGAGGTCGAGCGCCAGCGCTTCCGCCATTTCCCCCGCGACGAGTTTGGCCTTGGCGTAGTCGTACGGTTCCTGCAAGACCTGGCCCGCCCCGAGGCTGTTGGATTCGGGTTTATACGCCTTGACGTCCGCAATGGTGCAGGGTTCCCAGCCCCAAGCGTGGTCGATGAGAAGTTCCGCATTGACGCCGAACAGTTTATACAGGAGATCTTCGCTGTAATACTCTCCCGCCTCTCCCAACGAACAGCGCGCAATGTCCCCCATCGTGTACAGGCCGTGCGCTTCCAGCTTGTCGGCATAGCCCTTGCCCACCCTCCAGAAATCGGTGAGCGGGCGATGTTCCCACAAGGTGCGGCGGTAACTCATCTCGTCCAGTTCGGCAATGCGCGCGCCGTCCTCGTCGGGAGGCGTCTTTTTCGCGCCGACGTCCATCGCGATCTTGCAGAGGTACAAATTGGTGCCGATGCCCGCCGTCGCCGTGATGCCCGTCTGCTTTAAAACGTCCTTCATGATGCGCTTTGCAAACTCGCGCGCGGAAAGCCCCGATGTTTTCAGGTAGGAAGTGGCGTCGATAAACACCTCGTCGATGGAATAGACGTGGATGTCCTCGGGAGCGGCGTATTTGAGATAGATCTGATAAATGCGCGTACTGTACTCCATGTAGTGCGCCATGCGCGGGGGAGCGACGATGTAATCGACGGCGAGCGAAGGATTTTCCCTGAGTTCGCTTTCAAAGCAGGATTTGCCCGTCAGTTTGCCGTGCGGGGCATTGTTTTGGCGTTCGCGGTTGATCTGCCGCACTTTCTGCACGACCTCAAACAAGCGCGCCCTGCCCGGGATGCCGTACGCTTTCAGCGAAGGGGAAACGGCGAGGCAGATGGTCTTTTCCGTGCGGGAAAGATCGGCGACGACGAGATTTGTCTTTAAAGCGTCCAGCCCGCGCTCCACGCATTCGACGGACGCATAGAAAGATTTTAAGTCGATGGCAATGTATGTCCGCTGCATTTTTCCCCTCCTTTTAAGATTCCCCTATATTATACCATACTTTTGCCCGTATAATCCACTGTTCCCGACATTTTTTTACCAGACGCATCAATATAAAGCTACACCCCCGAAAGCCTGTCTGACTTTCGGGGGTGTAGCCAAAAAAAGGGCGGGCCGTAATCTGTTTTTATCTCTCAGCGGAAAGGGTGACCGTGACGTTTCCCCCTCCCAAAATTTCTTGCAGCTGTTGCGCCGTCATGCCGTCTATCCTGCCCAGGCGCGTGTATGACCACGTATTTTGCCCGTAAAAGAGAACAAACTGATTTCCCTGATACAGGACAAACTCCCCCGGTTGCGCGGTAACGGACACGTCCGCGCGGGGCAGAGAAAATCCGAGGCTCCCCACCTTTTCAAACCCGCCGTAATCGCGCAGGTCGAGGGTGAGCGGCAGCCTCTGCGCAAGCTCCCTTGCGGCCTGGTTGTCCGCAAGCTTCGCCGTGAGGACGGTTTCCCCTATTTTCAGATACATTTTACCCTCCTGCACTTCATCTTGCCCGGGCAGGTTTTCCTCCTGCCCGTCCCCGTCGGGCAGATCTTGCCGGCCGCCCTGTTCGGTCTGATCGTCTTGCTGTCCTCCCTCTTCGGACGAAATGCCTCCCTGCCCCTGGGTATGATCCGCTGCGGGCGCACCGCAGGCCGCCGCACAAAACAGGGAAACAATGCACAAAAACAGCAGTACGTACCTTAAAAATCGGAACATATTTCTTTCAGGAAAGCTTTTCATACTCTTCCTCGGAAACGGGTTCCAGCCACTCGTTGGAGGTATTTTCGCCGGGAAGTTCCACGGCGATGTGCGAGAACCAGCTGTCCTTTTTTGCTCCGTGCCAATGCTTTACGTTTGCGGGGATCTCCACTACGTCCCCCGCTTTCAGGCTGCGCGCGCTTTTACCGTATTCCTGGTACCAGCCTTCCCCCGCCACGCAGAGGAGGATCTGTCCGCCGCCCTTTTCCGCGCGGTGGATGTGCCAGTTGTTGCGGCAGGCGGGCTCGAAGGTGACGTTTGCAAAAAACGGCTTGTTTTGCGGGGATGTGAGCGGATTCAGATAGGACGTTCCGATAAAAAACTGCGCATAGGCAGTGTTTTCCGCTCCCCTTTTGAATACGTTCTGTCTTTCAAATTCTTTTTCCTGCATTGTTTTTACCTCCTCTTTTTCGTCTGTCAGCGGACGCTCTTGCCCATTTGATACGCCTCACCGAAAGCGGGCGTCTCCCTGATGCTCCCCGCCTCTTCCGCGCCGATCCCGTACACTATGCCCGCAAGGCGCACGTCGCTGAAACAGTCGATCCAACCCTGCACGCCGCGGACGGTGCCTTCCATGGCAGATCTGTCGTTTTCCGCCGACGAAGCGAGCAGATACACTTCCCTGAATTTGCTTTCTCCTCCGTAGAGAGGATTTAGCCTGTCAAGAAAGGTCTTTAACTGTCCGCTCATGGAATAATAGTAGACGGGCGTTGCGAACACGAGCACGTCCGCCTCCCGCACGGCGGGAAGAACGGCGTTGACGCCGTCTTTGAGGACGCATTTGCCCGTATTCAAACAGGAAAGGCAGCCCGTGCAAAACTGCGGCTTTACATCGCGCAGAAAAATTGTCTGCACGCTGTTGCCCGATTCCAGCGCGCCCTTTTCAAACTGTTTTGCGAGCAGTTCCGAGTTTCCGTTTTTGCGGAACGTGGAGCTGACAATGACGATCTTTTTCATTTGTTTTCACCCTCCGATCTCTGTATTTTTTTGATGACGCGGGCGGGAACGCCGCCCACGACGGTATCTGCGGGGACGTCCTTGGTGACCACGGCGCCCGCCGCGACGATGGAATTGTCCCCCACCGTCACCCCTGCAAGGATGGTGGCGTGTGCGCCGATCCAGACGTTTTTGCCGAGAAGGATGGGCGCGGGGATCATGTCCGCGCGATGGGCAGGATCCTGCACGTGATTGAGGGTGGCAAGCACGACCTGATGCCCGATCAGGCACCCGTCCCCGATGACGATGCCGCCCTGGTCCTGGAAACTGCAACCCTCGTTGATAAACACGTCCTTTCCCACGACGATGTTCTGCCCAAAATCGGTATAAAAGGGCGGGAAGATATGAAAGCTTTCCTCTTTGGGCTGTCCCGTCAGGGTAAAAAACAGCTCCTGCAACCTTTCCTGCGAAGGGCTGCCCGCGTTCATCTGCGCGGTGTATTGCCGTGCGCGCTCCGCCGCGCTGTGCATAAAAAGATGCTCGGGCGAACCCGCACGGATCGTTCTGCCTTGTTTTACATAAGTTTTATATTCTTCGAGTTCCATGCCCTTATTATAGTACCTCTCCCAAATCATGTCAAATACCTATATTGTATAGTTTTTCATGCTTAACAGGCATGGAGTACTGTGATATAATACGGAAAAGGAGAAGGAACATGGAGATCCGTGAATTGAGATATTTTCTCGCGATTGCGCGGGAACAGAGCATCTCCAAAGCGGCGGAAGCGCTGTACATGACGCAGCCCAGCCTTTCGCGGCAGATGCAGAATCTGGAAAAGGAATTGGGCAAGCAGCTTTTTGTGCGCGGAAGCAAAAAGATAGAGCTGACGGAGGCGGGATTTTTACTGCAAAAGCGCGCCGAAGAAATGCTTGCCCTGTACGAAAAGACGCAGGCGGAGCTTGCCGCGCCCGAGGAGTGCGCGGGCGAAATACGCATCGGGGGCGGCGAATCCTTTTGCGTTTCCTTCGTTGCGCGGCTCGCCACGAAGATGCAGAGGGAAAATCCCCGCGTTGTGTTCCACTTTTTCAGCGGCGACACGCAGGACGTCACCGAAAAGCTGGAAAAGGGACTCATCGATTTCGGCATTCTCGTGGAGCCTGCGGAGATCTCCCGCTACGAATTTCTGCGACTTCCGCAAAAAGACACGTGGGGCGTTCTCATGCGAAAGGACAGTCCCCTCGCGCAAAAGGAGCGCATCACCCCGCAGGATCTGAGCGGAAAGCCGCTCATCCGCTCCCTGCACGCCGTCAAAAACAGGGAACTTTCCGCCTGGTTTTCGGGCGAGGAGCCGCAGGACATCAGGGCGACGTACAACCTGCTGTACAACGCTTCCCTGCTCGTGCGCGAGGGAATGGGCTATGCGGTGGGACTGGACAGGATCATCAACACGACGGGCGAGAGCGAACTGTGTTTCCGTCCCCTGGATCCTCCCCTCGAATCCACCCTTGCAGTGGCATGGAAGAAAAACCAGATCTTTTCCCGCCCCGCGCAGAAATTTTTACAGATGTTCAGAGACGAACTTTCCCTGCAATAAAAAAAGGTTCCGGAAACCTTCCGGAACCTTTTCAATTTGCTTACAGCAAAGATTTGTACAGGGCGATGATGTCCTCTTTGGTGGGATCCTTCGGGTTGCCGGGACGGCAGGCGTCGTCCATGGCGGACTGTGCCAAAAAGTCGAGATCCTCTTCCTTGACGATGTTTTTCAGATCGGCAGGGATACCGACGTCGTGAGAAAGCTGTTTGACGGCGTCGATGGCGGCCTTTCTGTATTCTTCCTGGGTCATTTCATCCACGCCCTTCACGCCCATGGCGCGCGCGATCTCGCGGTATTTTTCGCCGGTTGCGGGTGCGTTGTATTCCATCACCGTAGGCAGGATGATGGCGTTTGCCACGCCGTGAGGGGTATCGTACAGCGCGCCGAGAGGGTGCGCCATCGAGTGGACGATGCCGAGGCCGACGTTGGAGAAGCCCATGCCCGCGATGTACTGGCCGAGGGCCATTCCCTCTCTGCCTTCGGGCGTGTTGACAACGGCGCCGCGCAGGGAACGGGAAATGATCTCAATGGCTTTGAGGTGGAACATATCCGAAAGCTCCCATGCGCCCTTGGTGATGTAACCTTCGATGGCGTGCGTGAGCGCGTCCATACCTGTTGCGGCGGTCAGGCCCTTGGGCATGGTGCTCATCATTTCAGGGTCGACGACGGCCACAACGGGGATGTCGTGGGGCTCGACGCAGACGAATTTTCTGTTCTTTTCCACGTCGGTGATGACGTAGTTGATGGTGACTTCCGCCGCCGTGCCTGCCGTGGTAGGAACGGCGATGATGGGAACGGAGGGTTTTTTCGTCTGAACGGCGCCCTCGAGGCTGCGCACGTCCTCATGTTCGGGGTTGGCGATGATGATTCCGATGGCTTTGGCCGTGTCCATGGAGGAGCCGCCGCCGATGGCGATGATGTAATCTGCCTTGCTCTTTTTGAACGCCGCAACGCCCGTCTGAACGTTTTCGATGGTGGGGTTGGGTTTGATATTGGAATACAGTTCGTAAGCCAGACCGTTATCGGTAAGCACTTTGAGGACTTTGTCCGTCACATGGAACTTGACGAGATCGGGGTCCGAGCAGACGAATGCTTTTTTGAATCCGCGGTTCTTTGCCTCGGTTGCGATGGCGGCAATGGCGCCCGCACCGTGATAGCTTGTTTCATTGAGTACAAATCTGTTCATTTTCTTCTCCTTATTATTTTATTAAACAATCGGCTGTTGCCTTATTTGTTGCAATGGGAATGTCGTACACGACGGCAATGCGCAAAAGCGCCTTGACGTCGGGATCGTGCGGCTGCATCTGCAGCGGATCCCAAAAGAACACGACGGCGTCGATCTCCCCTTCGGCGACTTTGGCGCCGATCTGCTGATCGCCCCCGAGCGGGCCGGAGAGGTATGCCTGGACGGGCAACCCCGTCGCTTCCTCCACCAATTTTGCCGTATGTCCCGTTCCGCACAGCACATATCCCGAAAGAGCCTGTTTGTTGTGGCAGGCCCATTCGACAATTTCCTGTTTTTTGTTGTCGTGCGCGATCAGCGCGATCTTCTTTTTTTTCATAGTAAGCCGTATCCTTTTGTCTGTCCGCTCAATCAGCGTTTTTTCGATATTATTATAGCACACAATTTGCTGTTTTGCAAAGGAAAAACAAAAATTATACCCCTTAAACAAAAAAAACAAAAAGACGGCTTTGGATTCCCTGAAAAAAGCCGTCCCCTTCCGAAAAAACAGACGGGCGCAGGCAAAAGCCTGCGCCCGTAGCCGTCAGTTTGCATCGTAAGAGAGTTTACACTCGTCGCAAACGTCTATTTCGTTCTCACCTATTTTTCTGCGGCGCATTTTCTGCCCGCACACGGGGCAGGCATGGATCTGCCCTTTTTCCCCGCTGCCGCAGTCGCTTGCCAGATGATAATACACGGGATACCCCAGACCGTCGGCGACATATTGCGCAATGATCCTGCCCTGCCTGCTCAGAGGGGAATCGGGTTCCGTGCACTGTCTGCCCGCATAGCGGTCGTCAAAGCTGTTCCCCCACAGGAGATCGATGGCGCAGTAATCCTGCCGCCAGAGGCGGACACAGAGGAAATCTTCGGCGCCCTTGGGTTTGGGCAACTCGTACAGGGCGACGGGATTTCCGCAGTCACAGCAGGTAAAGGGGCTGTCCGCGTCCTGAAAGAAAGTCCGCATTTCCATCGCGCTCCGCTTTTCACATTCGCAATATTCGTTGCTTCCCAGGTCTTTCCCGCAATCCTTTACGCAGATGGAAAACAGTTCGGAAATTTTCTCCCTGTCCTCCCTGACGTAAACGCTGTCGTATTTTTCGTCCAGAGAATCCTCTTTGGGCGCCGTGGCGTACAAAACGACGTTTTCTTCCTGTATGACTTTATAATATTTCAGGATCTGCCCGTTGCAGTCGAGCGCATAGAGAAAGTGCCAGAAAAGTTTTTGCATTTGACTATCGATCTGTATTCCCTGTATCTTCGGGCGCAGTTCGATTCTTTTATAAAACATCTTTTTCCCTCCTTTCCGACGCCTGCGTAAATTTTAAGCGATCATGCCCGATAAGAGCGCCAGAACGAGCGCCATAATAAACAGGATCCACTCGCTTATCTTACCCATGAGCAGTCGAAAATCGCTGGGCTCGCCGTCGCAGGGGGTGCGTTCGTGCCACATGGAATGCCACTTGTTTTCCAACTTGCACAACGTATAATTAAAATACGTCGCAGGAATTACGATCACCATTATAGGAATATATGCCGAAAGCAAAACGGTGTTCCCTCTTACGATGATCCATACAAGCCCCAGGATTGCCACGACGATCTGACAAATCAAAAATTTTATATTTTTTCTTTTCTCCGTCATGCCAACCCTCCGCTGACCGATATGACCGAAACACTGCCCCGAAGCATGACCGACGGAAGGTCGATCTGCCTCTCCGCCGAGTCGTCTTTGGCAAGATCTCCGCTAAGCGTTACGGTATCGCTGAATTTCTCTTCTGTAAAAACATTGCTGAAATTTACCTGCACGGTGATTGATAAATCGGAAATATCCGCTTTCGCCGTGACGCAGACGGTATAAATGTCCGGATTCATCCCCTGCAAAGGGTAAACGTCGATTTCGAGATACTTCGCGTAATTTTCCAGGCTCAGTTCGCGCGGGCGCGTCACCCACCCGATCAGGCCGGCAGCAATGAAGATAGTCATAAACGCGATAAATATGGCAAACAGAGTATATCCGAATTTGCGTTCGGCGGGAGAATATCCGTTGCCGTTTTCGGTTTCCTTCAATCCCGGATCGTCGGCGGAGTATTCCAGATCCCCTATCTTTTTGTGCAGCCGATCGTAATAGCTTTCCTGCGGGGGAGCGGTTGCCTGCGCCGCCTTCTCTGCGCCCTTTACTTCCGAAACGGAGCTTTGCGCCGCGGCCTGCTCTTCCGAAGCGGAGCTTTGCGCCGCGCCCTGCTCTTCCGAGGCGGAGTTTTCCACCGCGCCCTGCTCTTCCGAAACGGAGCTTTGCGCCGCGCCCAGCTCTTCCGAAGCGGAGTTTTCCGCCGCGCCCTGCTCTTCCTGCAAATTTTCGCTAGGGTCTGCCTGTTTTTCCGCCCCGTCCTCTTCGGCCGCGCTCTCTTCACCGCACTGCAGAATGTCCTCTACGAACACGCCGAGCAAGGCGGAAAGTGGGAGCAAATACCTGGAATCGGGAAGTTCTCCCCCTTCCCAACGCTCCACCTCTTCCTCGGAGACGCCCAGTTTTTGTGCCAATGCGGAAAGGGAAAGTCCCTTTTCTATTCTCTTGTCGGATAAAAATTCCCCTCTTTTCATCATTCTCTCCTATATTACGATTATACAATAAGGAATATCACTTGTCAACAGAAAGAAAAAAATAGGGTACCCAACATTTAAACCGCAAGAGCGGCGCAGGGAGGTAAACTTTTTCCCATCCCCGCGCCGCTTCATTCTGATGTCTTTTGCATCGCGATAACAATGCCTGATCTGCCAGACCCGGAAAAATCCTTTCAGACAAGAACTTTCCACCCAATCCCCGACTTTAATTCCTTTTAAATTTTGAACATCAAATTCCAATGTCCTTTCCCCCTGTTTTCATTCCCGATCGCGCCCTGATTTTTATTGCGGAAAAATTATATCAAAATTTTACTGTTTGGTCAACAGCAATAAAAATTTATACAAAAAGAGGTCAAAAGCCGAAGTTTTTGACCTCTTATACTCTTAAGCTTTGAAAAGACAAACCAAAGTTTCGGTATGAAACGCCTGTCTGTTTTTAGATCATGACTGCAACGCGATCTTTTGGCGGATAAGACGGTAAACTTTTTCAGCCTCGTTTACGGCGATCAGTCCATAGCCGAAAGCTATCCCTCCGTTTTGTTTTATTTTTATTGTCCCGATTTTCTTTTTTATCAGACTGCGATATAGCTTTATGCCTTTTATATCGTCAATGTTCAGCGATTTGTTTAACCTGTTTCCGTCAAAATAATAAATTTTTGTCGAGGTGACAACATATCTTTTTTCTCTGTTCCGGACTGCGGCAAATAACGAACCGATCAGAACGGACAGAGAGACTGCGAAAAAAAGCACTGTACACAGAAGCCAATGCACATTTGCAAAAAACACCAAAAGCAAACCGACAGCAGACCAAAGGACCGCAAAGAGCAATGCGAATTTGAGAGAATGCCATACATACAGCGCCTTGACCGATACGACATCCGCCAGCACTTCCTCAGTTATATCCTCGGGGACGACCTGCGTTAAAAAATCGAAAGCATACTCAAAAATATCCTGCTCTTCCCATTTTCCCCTTTTTTTCTTCCCGTTCAGAAAACCTGTGGTACCTTTCGGGTTTTCCTCTATCACGAGAATATCCTTTTTATGATGCAAGATCAGCTTGCCGTCCTTTAAAAATACATTTTCAGACACGCTCTTCAAATCGAGGTACAAATCGGAAAGCAAATCATCTTCCTTGCTGACGGCGCAATTTCCGCTCTTGCTGATTTTTATTTTCCATTCTATTTTGTCGCAATCAATATAAGGCTCTCCCGAAACGGGCAAAAAATCAATGCCCCCTCCTACCTTTCCCGAATCAAAGCACGTCACTTTCCAACGATATCCGCTATCTGTTTTTTCGAGAACGGAATCGTAAATCATGCCGATGCGGTCGATCAAACCGCTTGCCCGCACATCTTCAAATTTTACCGTGATGATGCAACCCCAATTCGTATCAAACTCTATTTGCGTATCGTTTTCATTTTCGGCGATTTCCGTCAGAATTGAATCGTGAAACCCCGCGGAAACATTCATGAGACTCTGAATATCTCTTTCGTCTTTTATCTCAAACCATTCGGGCAGAATTATTTTTTTGGAATACGCTTTGAATTGCGGAAAATCCTCTATGTTTGCTTTTTTTTGAAAACGCAAAGCTTTCCACAAGTCTTTCTCTTCCAGTACCCAGTCGTACCCCTCCCATGCGAATTTCTTGCAGCCGAATTTTTCCCAATCGACAATAAAAACTTTGCGGCGAGGAACCCACATTTTTATCCGCCCGATCTGTGTATTCTCTTTATTAAAGGCGACCACTTCCGATTGCCACCCTGCCTGTCTTATCGCAAAAACGGGGGAAACATATTCTTCCTCGTTTTCCAAGATAATTGCTATCATATTTTCCCCCTTGTCACTTTTGCCTATTTTAACATACAATCCGGCCGAAATCAAGCCCCTTTCCAAACTATCCGAAATCGCGGGCCTTTATCCTTGCACGAAAAGATGTCAAAAACCAAAGTTTTTGACCTCTTTTTTATTCTTAATTTTTTGAAAGGCAAACCAGCGTTTCGACGTGCTTTGTCTGCGGGAACATATCGAACGGCTGAACGGAAAGAAGCTTGTAATATCCTTCCATACCCTCTTGCTTGTATTCCGGATTCTTTTTCAGTTCTGTCCCCTCTTCCAGCAGGGCGCCCGTGAGGATACCCACGTCGCGCGCCATCGTTGCGGGATTGCAGGAGATCATCGCCACCGACGGGATTCCCGAACGCAAAATGGCTTTCAGCGTTGCCCTGTCCACGCCCTTGCGCGGCGGATCGACCACAAGCACCGTCTGCGAGAGATCCTGCTCGGCAAGTACTTTGGGTAGCTCGTCCTCCACCTTTCCGCAGAGGTTGATCAGCTTTCCTTCCAGCTTGTTGGGGACGATGAGATCGTTTGCGCACTGCACGGCCTCGGCGACTACCTCGATCCCGTAAGCGCGGCCGATCTGTTTTGCGAGCATCGCCGTCAAAAGGCCGCTGCCGCTGTAAGCGTCCACGGCGACTTTGGCGCCGCTTTCCGTCGCAAAACGGACGGTACGTTCATACAATTTTCTGCAAACGCTGCGGTTTACCTGCATAAACGTATTCGGGCCGACCTCAAAGCGGATGCCGCATTCGTGAGCGGAATATTTCCCCTTCCCCTCCAACAGCTTCCACCTGTTTCCGAATACGCCGTTGCCGTCCCCCGCATTGACGTTGTGCCACAGGGAAAACACCTTGAACTTTTCGCCGATCATCCCTGCCAGCTTTTCCCAGGAGGGAAGCTCGGGCGTGGCGGTAACTGCCGTGGTGAGGAACCCGCCGTCCACGTCCCGCACCACGATGTGGCGGAGAACGCCCTTGCCCGTGGCCTCGTCGTACGCGCGGACGCGGCACTGTTTCATGTATGCGTAAAAGATGTCGATAATGTCCTTTGCCCAGGCGGGGTGAATGGGACAGTTGTCCACGGGGACGATGCGGTGACTGCGTTCGGCATAAAAGCCGATAACGCCCGCGCCGTTTTTATCGACGCCGACGGGGATCTGCAATTTGTTGCGGTATTCGTACTGAAAATCGCTTTTGACGGTGAGCGGCACTTCGGCGCGGATGCCCGCGATCTTGCGCAGGGCGTCGGCAACCGTCTTGCTCTTCATTTTCAGCTGAGCGCCGTAGCGCAGGTGCTGCAGCTGGCAGCCGCCGCATTTGGTGAACAGCGGGCACTTTGCGCGCACGCGCTCGTCTGCGGGCGTAAGAATTTCCAGAGCTTTTGCATAACCGATGCGGTTTTTCACTTTCAAAGCGCGGAACTTGACCTTTTCCCCCACAACGGTAAACGGGGCGAAAAACACCGTTTCGCCCATATGTACAATTCCCTCTCCGTTACTGCCAAGCGATTCTACCAGGCCTGTAAATTCCTGGTTTTTTGTTGTAATTTCTGTAACTTCAGACATCTATTCTCTCCGGAAGATACCCCCATCAATGCCCTTCGTTGTTGTCCTGTTCTTTTTTCGTATCCTCTTTTTTCTCTTTTTGCTCCAGATCGCCGAACACCTCTCCGAACTCCTGCGGGGGCGCTTTGGGCGGTTGGTTTTTCCCAGATCGGTCGATGCGCGCCACGTACGTATTGACGATCCTCTGCGCGCGGAGGATCAGCCAATCGTAAACAAAAAACAAGACTGTTCCGCCAGCGGCGATGAGAAGCCAGATCCAATCGTACATCCAGGCAAAGGGCAGGGAGATCTCCACTGCCGCGTCGAAGAGCAGCCAGGAAAGCATCATGCTGCCGACAAACCAGACATCCTTGACGGCAAAGGCGACGAATCGGTTGATTTTCAGCCTCTGCTGAAAGGAATTGACGAGCGGATGCAACCCGAAAAACACGACGAACGGAAACAGTTTATAAAACTGAGCGATGCCGCCGAAAGGCAGGCAAAGCAGACAGGCGCCCGCATAGGCGAGGAACCCGCCCAAACGCATTTCCTTGGCGAGCGGGAGCATGAGCGCGAGCGACGCGAGCACATACCCCGACGCAAACGCCATGGGGATATTCAGGCCTGCCGCCATAAAGATGACGGCGAGCGCGCAGGAAATTGCCGAAAGGGCGACCTGAAAGGACTTTTTTTTCATGACATCCTCATGCGCCGCGTTGGGCGTGCAGAATCAACGGCAGCCGCAGCAGGCGTTGAGGCAGCAGTTGAACAGCATATTGCAGGCGCAGCAGGTGGCGCACTGTTCACAGAACCCGCCGCCCATTTGCTGTTGCTGTTCGTCGTAGCCGCCCGCGCTCTGGTCCTGATAGGTCCCCTGCTGGGTGCGCGGGGTTTCCGCCTGACGCTTGTCGTACTCGATCTTTTCCTTGAGTTTGTTGTAGGCGGTGCGGTATTTTTCGTTGGAGCCGTCCATCTGAATGGCGATCTCGAGCTGTTTTTTGCTCTCGTTCATCCAGTTCTTTTTATAGAACACGACGGATTGCAGGTAATGCCATTCGGCGGGGCGCTCGTTGAACTCGTCGAGCACGGCCTGCGCCTCGTTGATCTTTCCGTCGCGGATAAACTGTTCCGCCTTGGCGTACGAAGAGGAGGCGTTGTCTGCGGAGCGGGATTCCCTGCGCTCGGTCATGATCTCGTTGTACGCAACGTCGATCCTGTTGAGCATTTTTGCCGCTTCGTTGCCCTTTTCCCCTTCGAGAAAACGCTCTTCCGAGTATTTCTTTTTGAGTTGTTCAAACGCGGCGGTGATCTCCTCATCCGTCGCCGTTTCGGAAACGCCCAAAAGATCGTAATACTGTTTACTCATGTTTTTTCCTTTGGCTTGCGCCTAATTTAATCTGATTTTTTCCGGTCTCTGGCCCTTGTCGCCGCAGCCGCAGAGAACGCGACGGGTGGCGGAAGGCAGACCGCGCAGGACTATGTTGTCCGTCAGGTCGTGATTGAAATAAAAGCGTATCTTTTTCAGGCATTCCGCGTTTTGTGCAAACACGCTTTTGAAGATAAAGTCCACTTCTTCCCCGTTTTTTTCCAGCATCTGCGCCCGCGAAGGCTGCCCGAACGCCCGCAAAAACGGATTATAATTTTTCTTTTTGACGTCCTTGTCGTAATCGTCGAGGGCGTCGATGAGATACACCCATTTCCCGATCCCGTAAAAGAGGTTGTGCGTATCCTCGCTTTTATATTCGCCGAGCAGGCGATCGGAAATTTCCGCGATCATGGATCCGAAGGGATCCGCCGCCCTGTCGATGCAGTCGCAGCCCTCTTTTTCGAGGGCGGAGAGCTCCGCCATGCGGTTTTTGACAATTTCTGCCAGCTGCGGAAAGCGCAGTTTTGCCCGCTTGTATCCTTTTTTAAAGAAGGCGCGCGTCGCTTTCCCCTTTCCCTCGTCCTCGACGTCGTCCGTGAGTTTGTAATAGACGAGCAAAGTATTCAGGCAGGCGACCGCCTGCGTGACCTCGTCGTCCGCGGCGATGGGACGGCGGACGATGGGATGCAGGACGCAGTGTTTTTTTTCGATCTTCACGTCGCAGTGCATCATGTTGTGCAGAATGGCGGACAGGAAGGTCATGTCGTAGGAAAGCCCCATGCGCGCCCGCTGGCCGCAGCTGCCGCCGATGCTCTTGCACAGGCCGCAGTACAGGGCTTTGTACAGTACGCCGTCCTTGACGTACATATACGGAATATCCGGCCGGATGTAACCGAACATTGTTTACTCTCCCGAATAAAATCCTATCTTGCGGTACACTTTGGAAAGGGTCTTGCGCGCCATGCGGAAGGCGGCGCTGTCCCCTTCGCTTATAATGGAATTGATGTACGCCTTATCCGCAAGCAGGCGGGCTTTTTCCGCCTGAATGGGTGCGAGCGCGTCGGCGACCGCTTCCCCGACCGCTTCCTTGAACTCGCCGTATCCTTTGCCCGCAAACTCGCGCTCGCTGTCGGCAAGGCTCTTGCCCGTAAAGGCATGGTAGATGGTGAGGAGGTTGGAGACACCCGGCTTGTTTTCGGGGTCGTAACGGATCTCGCTGTCGCTGTCGGTGACGGCGCGCTTGAACTTGCGCAGGATGCTGTCCCTGTCGTCCCCCATCGTGACGAACGCGTTGGGGTTGTCGTCCGACTTGCTCATCTTTTTGGAGGGGTCGGCGAGGCTCATGATGCGTGCGCCGCTGTCCTTCAAAATATACCCGTCGGGGACGGTGAAGGTTTGGCCGTAGCGGTTGTTGAAGCGGATGGCGAGATCGCGCGTGAGCTCGAGGTGTTGTTTCTGGTCTGCGCCGACGGGAACGAGCGCCGCCTGGTACAGGAGAATGTCCGCCGCCATGAGGACGGGATAGTCCATGAGTCCCATGTTGACGTTTTCGGCGTGTTTGGCGCTCTTGTCCTTGAACTGCGTCATGCGCGAAAGCTCACCGGGATAAGAGATGGTGTTGAGGACCCAGGCCAGCTCGCAATGGGCGGGAACGTGCGACTGCACGAACAGCACGCACTTTTTGGGATCGACGCCGCAGGCGAGAAAGAGAGCCATCAGCTCCAGCGTGTTTCTGCGCAGAACTGCGGGTTCCTGCCTCACGGTGATGGCGTGCAGGTCGGCGACGGCATAAATACAGTTGTATTCGTCCTGAAGCTTGACAAAGTTGCGGATAGCGCCGATATAATTGCCGATGGTGACGGCGCCGCTCGGCTGAACTGCGGAAAACAGACTGCTTTTTACCTTTTCTTCCATAGTGATCCCTCGCAATGTATTCTATATCAGTATAACATACGGGGAGCAAAAAAGCAAATAAGTTATGCGCATCTGCTCCGAAAATCATCTATTTTGTACGTTTTGATCACAAATTTTTAATATTTAGGGCAGAGTGCCGAACGCGTCCGACAAAATCCCTCCTTTTTCGCGCAGACAGTAAAAAAGGCCCCGTTTGCGGGGCCTGCGCGAGGCGGCAAAAGCGCCGTTCCCCTGCACGGGAACGGCGCCTGACGTTTACTTGTTGTCGATGAATTTCAAAACTTCCGCAAACAGCTTGTCCTTATCCGCCACCGTGGTGAAGCGGACGGGCTTGTCGCGCAGTTTGGAAAGGGAAACGGGGACCTTCATTGCCGTGGCGATGTTGAGGTGCTTGATCGCCTTGAAGGAATCCTTAATGTCGTTGCCCGTGATGGCGTACATGACGTCCTGCGGGAATTTGTACGGGCTTGCCGTGGAAACGACCACCATGGGCGCGCTTTCCTTTTCGTGCTGCGCCATGTAGTTGCTTGCCGCGTACATTGCGCAGGCGGTGTGTGTGTCCATCGGGTACTGGTATTCTTCAAAGAATTCGTAGATGGTCTCCACCGTTTCGTCCTCGCCGCAGGAATCCGCCCAGAACAGCTGCCGGACTTTTTCCAGCTCGTCGTCGTACAGGGTGTACACGCCCTCCTGTGCGAGCTTGTCCATGCGCAGGCGCACGCGGACGGGATCGCGGTCGGCAAGCTCGAACAGAAGGCGTTCGAGGTTGCTGGAGATGAGGATGTCCATGGAAGGGCTCATCGTCTTGAAAAATTCGCGGCGCTTGTCGTACGTTCCCGTGCGGATGAAATCGGTGAGAACGTTGTTTTTGTTGGAGGCGCAGATGAGTTTGCCGACGGGCAGGCCCATGCGCTTGGCGTAATACGCCGCGAGAATGTTGCCGAAATTGCCCGTGGGAACGGCGAAGTTGACTTCCTCGCCCATTTCGACCTGACCGGAGGAAACGAGATCGAGATACGCCGAGAAATAATAGGCGATCTGCGGGGCCAGCCTTCCGAAGTTGATGGAATTGGCGGAAGAGAGGATATATCCCCTCTTTTTCAGCTCCTCTTTGTATTCTTCGCCCGTGAAGATGGTTTTCACCGCCGACTGGCAGACGTCGAAATTGCTGCGGACGGCGACGACGTTGACGTTGTCCCCTTCCTGCGTGGACATCTGCAGCTTCTGCATTTTGCTGACGCCGTCGTTGGGGTAAAAGACCATGATCTTCACGCCGTCGGCGTTTTTGAAGCCTTCCAGCGCGGCTTTGCCCGTGTCGCCGCTGGTGGCGACGAGGATGAGCACCTGTTCCTTGATGCCGCACAGGTCGCAGCCCGTGCGCAGGAGATACGGGAGCAGGGTGAGCGCCATGTCCTTGAACGCGCAGGTAGGCCCGTGGAAGAGTTCGAGGATATACAACCCCGCGTCGATCTTGACGAGAGGAGCGGGGTCGCCGCCCTCAAACTGGGCATACGCCTTTTCGCACGCCCCTTTCAGACCTTCGTAGTCGTATTCGTCGAGATATTTGTGTAAAACTGCCGCCGCGCGCTCCGCGTAGCTCATGGGCAGCATTTCTTCCAGTTCTTGCCGGGAAACGGCGGGAAAAGTTTCGGGAACGAACAGACCTCCGTCCGAGGCGATCCCCTGTGCGATCGCCTGCGCACCCGTCACGCATTCTCCCCCGCGCGTGCTGATAAATTTCATAATGACATCCTTTTACTTTACGTCCGCGCACCCGTATGGGAAAATTGCGCACAGCGGGAAGCTCGCCCTTCCGCTTTCGGAAGGGCGAGTGCCCTGCATTTTGGTGAGTTTACAGATATTTAGCCACGAAATCGGGAAGATCCTCTTTTGCGCAGCTGCAAGTGACATAGATGGTGATTCCGTTTGTCTCGGACAGTTTATCCAGCATATAATAGAATGCCGCCATGTCCTTGATCTCTTTGCCGGCGATGCGGGCGGCTCCGTCGATGAACAGATACTCGTTATCGTTGTTTGCCGCAACGACGCCCTTGATAAATCCGCACAGTGCATCTTCGCCTGCGATCATGTAATCGGTGGTATCGATGACGCGTATATCTCTGTGAAGGTCATACATATAGCGTTTGGTATTGGTGACGAAAATGAGATGTCCCTTTGCGGACGCGACTTTTGCGTTTGCTTCGTCGATGATGATTTTCGTCTTACCTGTCCCTTTGGGCCCGTAAATAATTTTGATCATTTTAACCTCCGTCAAAGTTTTCTTTGATACATCTATTTTACACTGTTTTTACGCGAGTTTCAATACCTTTTTGAAAAAACTTCAAAAAAACTTTGTGAAAGGCTGACCGCGGCCGATCATTTGCTCCTGCCGAAGGCGACAAATTCGCGGTGACGGTCGTGGCTGATGAGGCGGATCATGTTGTCCAGTTCGTCGTCGCCCATGATGCTGTTGCGCCCCGCCGCGTATTCCGCGTCGATGAGCTCTTTGAGTTTGACGACGAGCGTGTCCTTTTTGTCGATCTTATGTTCGTCGGGCAGATCGTAATAGTCGTTGATCCAGTACGCGATGCCCGCGAGGCCGCTGGCGTTGTTGATGGAGACGCGGGCGGGCCTTCCGAGGATCTTGGCCGTATCGAAGATGTTGTAGATCTCGGGGTCTTTGAGCATTCCGTCCGCATGGATGCCCGCGCGGGTGGCGTTGAACGCGCGCCCGACAAAGGGAGTCATGGGCGGGATGATGTAGCCGAGTTCCTCCTCGAAATAGTGCGCGATGTCCGTGATGGCGGTAAAGTCCATGCCGTCGTTGGTGCCGCGCAGGGAGGCGTATTCCACTGCCATCGCCTCCAGCGGGCAGTTGCCCGTGCGCTCGCCGATGCCGAGCAGGGAGCAGTTGACGCCGCTTGCGCCGTACAGCCATGCCGTCGTCGCATTGGTGACCACTTTGTAGAAGTCGTTGTGGCCGTGCCATTCGAGCAGGCTGCCGGGGACTTCCGCATGGTGGTGCAGGCCGTACACGATGCCCTGCACGCTGCGCGGCAGAGAGGTGCCGGGATAGTTGACGCCGAAGCCCATCGTGTCGCACATACGGATCTTGATGGGGATGCCGCTCTCGCGGGAGAGCTTCATCAGTTCGTTGGCGAACGGCACCACAAAGCCGTAGAAATCGGCGCGGGTGATGTCCTCGAAGTGGCAGCGCGGGCGGATCCCGTGCGAAAGCGCGCTCTTGACGATGCCCAGGTATTTGTCCATCGCCTGTGCGCGGGTGAGGTTCATCTTTTTGAAGATATGGTAATCCGAACAGCTGACGAGGATGCCCGTTTCGGCAACGCCCGCCGCCTTTACGAGTTCAAAATCCTTTTCGTTGGCGCGGATCCACGTGGTGATCTCGGGGAATTTGAGGCCCAGTTCCTGGCATTCCAGCAGAGCCGTCCTGTCCTTTTCGCTGTACAGGAAAAACTCGCTCTGGCGGATGACCCCCTTGGGGCCGCCCAGGCGGGACATCAGCTTGAAAATGTCCACGATCTGCCTGACCGTGAAGGGCGACGTGGACTGCTGTCCGTCGCGGAAGGTGGTATCCGTGATCCAGATCTCGGCGGGCATATCCATGGGGACGTGCCTGTAGTTGAACACCACTTTGGGGATCTCGTCGTACGGGTACAGGTCGCGGAACAGTTCGGGCTGTTTTACGTCCTGCAGCTCGTAGTGGTATTTATCCTCTTCGAGGAGATTTTTGCTCTTGTCGAAATAGATCACTCAGAATACCTCCTTGACAAACTGTTCGATGCGATCCAGTCCCTCCGCGATGTCCTCTTTGGAAATGGCGTAGGACAGACGCACACACTCGTCGTCGCCGAACGCGATGCCGGGAACGACGGCGACCCCCTTTTCGAGCAGCATATCCGCCACGTCCAGGGATCCGTTGATCTTTCTGCCGTTGAAGCGCTTGCCGTACAGCTTATCCACGATGAGCATGATGTAGAAAGCGCCGTCCGGTTCGATGCAGTCGAGATGATCGATCTTGTGAATGCGGTCGATCATGAATTTTCTGCGGTCGTTGAAGATATCGCGCATCTTTTCCAGTTCCTCTTCGCTGCCGTTGAGGGCGGCGAGAGCGGCGTACTGGGATACGCTGGCGGGGTTGGAAGTTGCGTGGCTCTGGAAGGAATCGACGGCTTTGGCGACTTCCTTGGGAGCGGCCATCCAGCCGATGCGCCAGCCCGTCATGGCATACGTCTTGGAAACGCCGTTGACGATGACCGTCTTTTCCTTGAGTTTTTCGGAGACCTGCGCCATGGAGAAGTGTTTCACCCCGTCGTAGATGAGTTTTCCGTAAATTTCATCGGAAAGCACCCAGATGCCCGCCTCTTCCGCCACTTTGCCGAGCGCGCGGATCTCCTCTTCGGTGTAGACGGCGCCCGTGGGGTTGGAAGGAGAGTTGAAGATGAGCATTTTCGTCTTGGGGGTGATGGCGTTTTTCAGGTCTTCGGGCGTGATCTTGAAATGATTTTCCTTATGCCCCTCGATGAACACGCTGGTTCCGCCGCAGATCTTGACGACTTCGGGATACGTCAGCCAGTAAGGAGCGGGAATGATGACCTCGTCCCCGTCCTCGACAAGGGCGAACATGGCGTTGAAAATGGCGTGTTTTCCGCCCGAAGATACGATGATCTGGGAGAAATCGTAGTCAAGCCCCTGTTCCTCTTTGAGTTTTTCCGCGATCTTTTTGCGGAGCTGGGGAAGTCCCGAAGAAGGGGTATATTTGGTATATCCCTTGTCCAGCGCTTCTTTCGCCGCGTCGATGATGTGCTGAGGGGTGTTGAAGTCGGGTTCGCCTGCGCCGAATCCGATGACGGACTTCCCTTCCGCCTTCATGGCTTTTGCCTTTGCCGTAATGGCAAGCGTGAGGGAAGGAGAGATGGATGAGATCCTCTTTGTCGTGTTCATACGTATATACCTCGTAAAATTTTTTGTGGATTTATGTGCGCTCTGCAGGCGGTTTTGCACTTAAAACGCTGAGACGTATCTGTAATTTTTTGACAAACGCCCTGTTTTTTAATCTTCCGCGGAAGAGAGCTGCGCTTCCCTGTCCGCAATGGCGAGCGCTTCAAGCATCTGGGAGATGTCCCCCATCATGAAGCTGTCCAGAGAATAGAGCGTCAGCCCGATGCGGTGATCGGTGACGCGGTTTTGCGGGAAGTTGTAGGTGCGGATGCGTTCGCTCCTGTCCCCCGTTCCCACCTGGCTCTTGCGGTTTTCCGCGTAATCGCTTTGGTACTTTGAATTATAATAATCGTACAGCCTGCTCTTGAGCACCTTCATCGCCTTTTCGCGGTTTTTGATCTGCGAACGCTCGTCCTGGCAGGTGACGACGATGCCTGTGGGCAGGTGCGTGATGCGGATACAGCTCTCCGTCTTGTTGATGTGCTGCCCGCCCGCGCCGCCCGAACGGTAGGTGTCGATCTTGAGGTCTTTTTCCTCGATATGGACGTCCACGTCCTCCGGTTCGGGAAGGACGGCGACGGTAACGGTGGAGGTATGCACCCGCCCCTGCGACTCCGTTTCGGGGACGCGCTGCACGCGGTGCACGCCGCTCTCGTATTTGAGCTTGCTGTACACGCCCTTGCCGCTGACGGTGAACACGACCTCCTTCATCCCCCCGACCTCCGTTTCGCTGACGTCGACGATCTCCGTTTTCCAGCGCATGGACTCGGCATAGCGGCAGTACATATTGTAGAGGTCTGCGGCAAAGAGGCTGGCCTCGTCGCCGCCCGCGCCGCCGCGGATCTCCATGACGACGTTGCGCTCGTCGTTTTTGTCCTTGGGCAGGAGCAGGATGCGCAGTTCGGCGGTGATGTCCGCAAGTTTCTGCTTGCAGTCGTACCCCTCCTGCGTGAGCAGGTCTTTGAGTTCGCGGTCCTCTTCCGTCTCGGCGGCGGCAAAGGCGTCGTTCATCTCTTTTTCCGTTTTCTTGTATTCGAGGTACTTTTCCGCCGTTTCGGAGACGTCCGCGTGTTCCTTGGCGCACTGCGTCCAGCGCTCTGGCTGGGCGATGACGGCGGGATCGGACATTTCCTGCGAAAGTTTATTGTATTTTTCCAGAATATCTTCTAACTTTTTGATCATATCTTACCGATGCAAAGCGCTTACAGGACCGCGCGGACAAAGCGTTCTATGTCGTTATAATCTCTCGAAACCATCGTATAATCGAATTTTTTGAAAAACTTGACGATCTCCTGCGCCTGGCCCTGACCGCATTCCATCAGAAGGGTTCCGCCGCGGACGAGGTGCTTGGGCGCCTCCTGCGCGAGCCGGCGGTAGAAATCCAGCCCGTCCTCGCCGCCGTCCAGAGCGGAAGCGGGTTCGTAGTCGCGCACCTCCCTTTGCAGGCCCTGAATGTCCGCCGTGCGGATGTAGGGCGGGTTGCACACGATGATGTCAAACTTCCCCTTTACGCCTTTGAGAAGATCGCTCTGCACGAATTTGATGTCCGCGCCGTTGAGCTTCGCGTTTTCGCGTGCGACTTCCAGCGCGTCCGCGCTGATGTCCGCGGCCGTGACGGAAAGTTCCTTGTCCCTGCCCTCTTTGGCGAGCGCGACGGCGATGCAGCCGCTGCCCGTGCAGAGATCGAGCACTTTGTTCCCCTGCTCGGCGGTTTTGAGCGCCTGCTCGGCGAGAAGTTCCGTTTCGGGGCGGGGAATGAGCACGCGCCCGTCCACCTTGATCTTATAGCCGTAAAATTCGGTGTCGCCCAGGATATACCACAGCGGCTTGCCCTTGAGGCGTTCGCCTGCGACGGCGTCCAGTTCGCGCACGCGGCTGGGAACGAGAAGTTTTTCGCACTCGGCAAGTTCGCTGCGCGGGATGTTGGTCTTGACGGAGACCAGCCATTCGGCGTCGCTCTCGTCGATGCCCTGGTCCGCAAACAGCGCTTTGAGTTCTTCCGTATATTTTTTGACCGTTTTGGAGACGACGAAATCCTGTTCGGGAATGCTTTCGTCCGCGTCCATCGCATACACCTGCTTGAAGGCGGCGATGGCGACTTCCAGCATCTCGTCGTCAGGTTCGCGGGTGGTCAGCTTCTGCAGGGCGAATCCCGGCGCTTTCAGGGGCAGGAGCACTTTGCTCTGCGATTTGGCGAGAAGTTTCAAAACTTCATAGGAAAGCCCCGCCACCACGGGTAAAAAGAGAATTTTAACGGCAAACTGGATAAAGAAGTTTACCACGTCGTTGAAGCGGAAGAGATCGAGGTACTCGTCGCACACCCAGTTGATGACGGAAAAAACAATGATGCTGACCGCCATGACCAGGAACAGGAAAGTGGTGCCGCAGCGATCGTGGATGCGCGAGCAGCCCCTCGCGTTTTCGGGGGTGAGTTCCAGCCCCTTTTCAAAGCAGGTGATGGTCTTATGTTCGGCGCCGTGGTACATGAACACGCGGCGGATGTCCTTCATGGCCGTGACGGCGAGAATGTAGAGCAAAAAGATGATGAGGCGGATACAGCCCTGAATGAGGTTGTAGCCGATGGAATACTTCACCAGCCACGTCCCCGAATCGACGAGCAGGTCGGCGAAGATGATGGGCAGAACGACAAACAGCCCCACCGCGAGCAGGATACCCAGAAGGGTGGCCAGAAAGGAAACGGCGGACATGATGTTGATGTGCAGTTTTTTCTCGCACCATTTTTCAAAGCGGGAGGGTTCGCCCTCGTCGCCGTACACTTCGGCGCTGCGCATCAGGATCTTGCTCCCCGTGACGAGGGAGGAAACGAAGCTGACGACGCCGCGCACGAGCGGGATCTTTGCGGCGATGCGCATCCCCTTGGAGGGATGCAGGCGGCGGCTTTCCACCTGAATGTTGCCTTCGGGATCGCGCACGGCCGTGGCATAGGCCTTTTTCCCGCGCATCATCACCCCTTCCAGCACCGCCTGGCCGCCGATGTAGGTGCGGCTGTTTTTTTTCTTTTCTTTACTCATGAATGTGATGTATTCTCCGTCCGTGTCGGCTTTCCGCGCACGCGCGCGTCAGAAAAAAGAAAATCAGCCCCAAGCAAACCTTAGAGCTGAAAACGCAAATACTAAATTCCGTATCTTTTTTTGAACTTATCCACTCTGCCGCCTGTATCTACGAGTTTCTGTCTGCCTGTGAAGAAGGGATGGCACTTGCTGCAAATATCAACTCTGATGGTGTCCCCTTTCTTTGTGGTACCGGTCTTGAACGTAGCGCCGCAAGCACACACGACCGTTGCCTCATGATAGTCGGGATGTATATCGGGTTTCATTATTTTCACCTCTCTGTACTTACTTTCTTTCATTAAGATGCTTGTTCATTATAGCGTATTTTGCAAGTCGTGTCAAATCAAAAGCCGCCGCTTTTCAAATTTTTTTTTGGATTGCACAAAATTTTGCGGCAAAGGCCTGCACAATGTCCAAGATTTTCCTTTTGAACTTCTATTTGCTTGCAAAATCCGCCCGATTGCTTTATAATACCAGTACAAATGTGTGCCGCGCCGCGGCGCATGAAAGGAGTTTTATGAAGATTTGGAAAATTCTCTCGCCCAAGGTTCTCGCCACGGAAGAGAGACCCGACAATCTTACCAGCCGCACGCAGGCAAAGGTGAAAGTGACAAACGTCCTTCTCTCCGGCACCGAGCTGCGCGCCTATTGCGGAACGTCCAAGCCGCGCTATCCCTTTGTTCCGGGGCGGTTTGCCGTGGGCGTTGTGGGCGAAGCGGGCGAGGACTGCGTGAAGGTGGAAAAAAACACGCGCGTGTTCCTGCACGACGCCACCCCCTGCGGCAAATGCGAACACTGCCTTGCGGGAAACGAGGACAACTGCAGCAACGTACAGATCGCGGGCGTCAACACGGAAGGATACTTGCGCGACTTTGTCGTGACGGAGGAATCCAACCTCTCCCCCCTGCCCCCTTCGGTATCGGATACGGAAGCGCTGTTTGCGGGCATCGTGGCGACGGCGGAAAACGTCATCGACAAGCTGAACCTTTCCAAGGGTTCGCACGTTGCCGTGTTCGGCGCGGGAGAACTGGGGAACGTCCTTTCCCAGCTGCTCATCTATCACCAGGCCGTCCCCATTCTCGTCGACGCGGACGAAGAGCGCCTGAAAACGGCGGCGCAGTGCGGCATTTACTACACCGTGCGCGCCAACGAAGAGATGCTCTCCGAGATCGAGCGCATCACGGGCGGCAGGCTGGCGTGCGCGTCGGTGCATACCAGTTACAACAACATTTCGCCCGTCATCCCATTTGACGCGACGGCGTTCGGGGGCATGGTGGTCTATACGGGGCTTTCCTTCCCCGAATGCACGGCCCAGCTCAAACCCGCTTTCGACAAACAGCTGACGCTCACGGCCGTGGCAAACGATTATTCCAACATCGAATCGGCGATCAACCTCCTGCTCAACAAAGCAGTCAACCTCGCCCCGCTACACCTCACGTCCCGCCCCGTCTCCCAGACGGAAGAAGCGTTCAAAGAGGGCGCCGCCAAGGCGGAAAAGGGAGAAAACGTGCCCGTTTCCCTGCTGAATATGTTATCCTGAGCCAGGTATGCTATGCGGAAAAGGAAAAGCAAACTGTTCAGACTTCTGACGAGCAAATTTTTGCTCGTCTGCTTTTTATTGCTGTTGGAGCTGGCGTTTATCCCCGCGTCCATCCTCATTCTCAGCGCATGGGTGCCGCACGCTTCCACCATTCTCAACGTCGTGTTCTTTTTCGTGGACATCATCGTCGCGATCTACATCGTCAACTCGGACGTGAACGCCGAATACAAGATCGCCTGGCTGGTGCCCGTGCTTGCCATTCCGCCCGCGGGGGCGGTGCTGTACCTGCTGCTGCGCAGGCACAAGATGCCGCGGCGCAGGCGCAGGATGCTGTCGGACGCCTTCCGCGGCGCCGAATGCCTGTACGCAAAACCGGGAGAAAAGCCCGTTTCCCTCTCGCAGGCGGACGGCTTTGCCAACCGTTGCGCGGAATACGTCACCTCCTTTACGGGGATGCCCTTTTCCGACTGCACGGACTTTGAATACTTCCCTATGGGGCAGGATTACGGCAAAGCGCTGCTTGACGAGCTGGAAAAAGCGGAAAAATATATTTTTCTGGAATACTTTGTCATTCAGCCGGGCAAATTTTTTAATGCGATCACGGACATTCTTGTTAAAAAGGCAAACGCGGGCGTGGACGTGCGCCTGATCTACGACGACATCGGCTCCATGCTGAAAGTCCCCGGAAACTTTGCCGAGCAAATGGAAAAGAAAGGGGTCAAATGTATGTGTTTCAACCCCTTCCGACCCGTCCTCGACATCGCGCAGAACAACCGCACGCACAGAAAAATTGCCGTCATCGACGGCAAGGTCGCCTTCACGGGCGGCGTGAACCTCGCGGACGAGTACATCAACGAGACGCATCCCTTCGGGACGTGGAAAGATACGGGCATCCTCGTGCGCGGCAGAGTGGTGCAAAACTTTACCGCCATGTTTCTCCAGCTTTGGACGCTGCGCGGCGAAGAGGAAGATTACACAAAGTACCTTTCGGACAGCCCCGCGGGGAACATTCTCTGCACGGCGTTCAGCGACGCGCCGCGCGCCGAGGAAGGGAACGTCTGCGAAAATCTGTACCTGAAGATCATCTACAACGCGAAGAAATATGTGTACATCAACACGCCCTACCTTATCCTGGACGGAGAGATGAAGCGCGCGCTCATCAACGCGGCGCAGAGCGGCGTGGACGTGCGCATCACCGTGCCCAACATTCCCGACAAAAAGTACGTGTTTGCCGTGACCAAGGCCTTTTATTCCGAACTGGTCAAGGAAGGAATCAAAGTTTACCGCTACACGCCGGGATTCCTGCACGCCAAGAGCATTGTCAGCGACGACAGCGTGTGCATCATCGGCTCGACAAACATGGATTTCCGCAGCTTTTATATGCACTTTGAGTGCGACCTGCTCTTTTTCAGCGGCAAGGTGTGCGCGGCGTTGTACCACGACTACCTGGAAACGTGCGAACAGAGCCACCTCGTCACCGAAGACGAGATCAAGGACAAGCTCCACAGCCTGATCTACCGTTCCATTTTGCGCTTCTTTGCCCCCATGATGTAACAAATCTTCACCTACGTACCCACGTTTTTGCAACAAGATCATGAAAAACAACGCCATAAAATTTATTGCCTGCGACCTGGACGGAACACTGCTTGACCCGCAGGGAAACCTGCCGCAGGGCATCTTTGAGACAATCGGAAAACTGCACGAACAGGGCATTTTATTCTGCCCCGCCAGCGGCAGACAGCTGACGGCGCTGAAAAAAATGTTTGCGCCCGTCGAGGATAAAATTCTCATTCTGGCGGAAAACGGCGCCATCGTCGCCGAACGGGACAAAGTACTGCTTTTGGAAAGCCTGCCGCAGGAGGATATTTTCCGCGCGCTGGATGCGGTGGAAAAGATCCCGCACGCACATCCCCTCCTCTGCACCCCGCAATGCGCCTACTACGAATCGGAAGGACAGCCCTTCCTCTCCTTTGTGGAGGCCTCCTATATCTCCAACGCCAAGGGAGACCTGCGGGAAATCGCCGAAAAGGAAAAGGTGTGCAAGATCGCCGTCTATGACGAGCTCGGGCCGGAAAACAACGGCATGAAAGTTTTGCCTCATGCCCTGCCCAACCTGCGCATCATCCAATCGGGCGGCAACTGGCTGGACATTTCCGTCCGCACGACGGACAAAGGAAGCGCCATCCGCTTTATCCGAAGCAAATTCGGCTTTGCAAAGGAAGAATGTGTCGCTTTCGGCGATCATATGAACGACTACGAAATGCTGCTCGAATGCGGGCATCCGTACGTCACGGAAAACGCCTATCCTCCTTTGAAAGAGAAAATAGGCAACACCGTCCCTTCCAACGCCGAACAGGGCGTAATGCAGGCGCTTTTAAAAATTTCAGAAGGAAAAATGCCCTGAAACCGCGGATACGTACCCGCATTTTCAGAGCATTCCCTCAGCATGACTGACAAGGCAGGAGCCGCCCTTTTCGGGCGGCTCCTGCCTCGTTTTACAGAATTTTTATCTGGCACGTCTGCATCGCGCGCAGCGCCGTTTCGTGGCTTTGCGGAGAGATGCCCGCGCAGCAGTCTGCCCGCACGGAAACCTCCGTTTCGGGGCAGAAAGCCTTGATGAGGAGGGCGTTGGAGATGACGCAGATGTCCGTGCACACGCCGATGAGTTCCACCTGCGTATATCCCTTTTCCCGCACGAATTCCGCCAGTTCCACGCTGCCGAACGCGGGCTTGTCGAATGCCTTTTCCCCTTCGCACAGCCCGTCTGCGATCTGCCAGCCGCGGCTGCCGTACAGGCAGTGTTTCAGCGGCAGATTGCGCCCTTCCTGCGTGTTGAGGTATTCCTCGGTGTGCGTGTCGCGAGTGAACACGATGTCCTCCCCTTCCGCGCGGGCGCGCGCAAGCCGCTTGCGCACGGCGGGAAGAATTGCCTTCGCCTCTTTCGTTCCCAAAGCTCCGTCGATAAAGTCGTTTTGCAGATCGACGGCGACCAACAATTTCTTTTCCATATTACAAAAACCTGCTGATTTTTATCAAACGTAACGGCGTATCCCGCCCTTTCACGAAGATACGGCTTTGCCATCCGCGGCAAGACCCCCGAAAAACATCATTTTAAAACCTGTTTTCCGCTCTCGCCTTCTTGTAACGGTCGATGCAGTCCTGCACGATCTGCACCGCATTTTCCCTGCCCATGATCTCTTTGACGGACGTGGTCTTGTGTTCGAGGACTTTATACACCTCAAAGAAGTGCATCATCTCGTCGAAGATATGGCGGGGCAGCTGGGAAATGTCCCGATAAATGTTGTACGTCGGCTCGCGGAAGGGAATGGCGATGATCTTTTCGTCCATTTTTCCGTCGTCGATCATGCTGATCACGCCGATGGGATAGCACTGCACCATTGTGGCGGGCAGAATGGGTTCACTGCATAAAACGAGCACGTCCAGCGGGTCCCCGTCGTCCGCGAGCGTGCGCGGGATAAACCCGTAACTGGCGGGATAGACGGTGGACGTGTACAGAACGCGGTCGAGTTTCAGCACCCCCGTCTCTTTGTCCAGCTCGTACTTGCTTTTGGAACCTTTCTGAATTTCGATATAGCACATAAAATTTTCTTTCTGAATGCGCTTTTCGTCAATATCGTGCCAGATATTCATATCGATCGTCCCCCTTTGGAACATTTTACCATACGGCGACTGCGATTGCAATAGCTATAAAGAAATTTTACCCTTTCCGATGCAAAAAAACTTTCTTTTTTTGCAGAATTATCAAAAAATCGCCCGAACGGAAAACCTTTCTTTTTCCGAAAAAAGTAAAAAAGATTTTAAAAACGGCGCGGGAAACTTTGACAAAAGGTCAAAAATATGGTATGATATTTTAGCGTATTGAAAGACACGCTGCACAGAGCCATGCAGAAGTACCCAAGTGGCTCAAGGGGCTCCCCTGCTAAGGGAGTAGTACGGGAAACCGTAGCGCGGGTTCAAATCCCGCCTTCTGCGCCATACGTGGATAATACGAACTCTAAAACGGAGTTCGTATTATTTTTTACCCGCGGTGAATTATACTATTAAGTGCAACACATGAAAGAAAAAAGGAGTTCATACAAATCTGTGGTAAAATAGAGTTGCGAAACCAAATTTTG
>ERZ1643249.76-NODE-76-length-146225-cov-38.337689_pt1 | contig 146225 bp, 140 predicted proteins | sample MGYA00579263_ERZ1643249 | MGnify/ENA primary metagenome ERZ1643249 (study PRJEB29033, sample SAMEA4952264) | chicken gut metagenome | biome: Broiler Chicken; feature: Gastrointestinal Tract; material: Caecum | place: Ireland | collected 2018 | study: Broiler...
GGCACATCAGTATTATTCATACTTTTAGCCCCCTTTCCAATGGCTAAAAAAGGTTTGTAGTTGCAAAAGGGGCCATAACGGACGGCTGCTGGCGCAGCTCTACGGGACTTTCACCCCCGCGTGGTTCTCACACGGCCATGGACGCGGCCCTGTGCGCCGAGATCAGCAAGAGCCGGGACGAGGTGAAACGCTGCGTCGAGTGCGGGGCCGTGTTCACGCCGAAGTCCAACCGGGCCAAATACTGCCCGGATTGCGCGGTGCGGATGCGCCGGAAGAAAGAAGCTGAACGGCAGCGGCAAAAATACTGGCAGCTTTCCGGGAAATGAGCCGCGCCAGAGGTAGATTTTTTCAAAAAGATACGGTAAACTGTAATTATCCCCGCGAAAGAGAGGTACATAGCAATGGGCGAATTGATAAATAATGACGCGATCCAGCTATTTGAAGATAAAAAAATCCGTACCGCATGGGACGAAGAACAAGAAGAATGGTACTTTTCCATTGTGGACGTTATTTCCGTTTTGACCGGCACAGAAAATCCCCGCCGGTATTGGAGTGATTTAAAGCGGAAGCTGAAAAAAGAGGGTGCGGTTGAGTTGTACGAGAAAATCGTACAACTGAAAATGCTGTCCTCTGATGGGAAAAGATATAAAACTGATGTTGCCAATACAGAACAGCTATTGCGGATTATCCAGTCTGTTCCCTCCCCCAAAGCCGAGCCGTTCAAGGCATGGCTGGCAAGGGTGGGCCGGGAACGGATTGAAGAAACCATTGACCCGGAACAGGCCATTGACCGGGCGTTAGAAACCTATCTGAAAAAAGGATATTCCGAGGAATGGGTACATCAGCGCCTTTTGGCGATCCGTATTCGCAATGAGCTGACAGACGAGTGGCAAAAGCGCGGTGTGGAAAAGGGAAAGGAATATGCGATCCTGACAGACGAGATTTCCCGCGCATGGTCTGGCATGACAACCCGCCAGTACAAAAAGCTGAAAGGGTTGAAAAAAGAAAACCTCCGGGACAACATGAGTGATCTGGAACTGGTTTTGACAATGCTTGCCGAAGCGACTACAACGGAGATTTCTAAAACTGTAAAGCCCACTACTTTTTCTGAAAATCAGAAAGTGGCGCACAAAGGCGGTTCGATAGCGGGAAATACCCGGAAAGAGATTGAAGATACAACAGGGAAGCCGGTGATTACTTCCCAAAACGCCAAAGACTTCCGGCAGCTTATAACCGATATTGTAGAGGATGCGGCTGCTTTGCCGGAACAAACAGAGGAAACAGACGACAATAAGGATGAATAACGCCTACATTCTACGCATTTAGGCCGATACCCCCGCCATAGCAAGGCTTTTCTGGCGTGGTCGGCGGGCAGGCGGGACAGATTATCCAAGGGAGGTACGGGTTCCCCGTTCCGGTAACAGTTAGACTTTTACTTGAAAGTAAACCGCCTATTCTTTACCAGAGGACAGGGCGGTTTACTTATTTTTTTGATTCAGAATCGCAATAATCAGCATGGCCACACCCAAGATGATTTGAAACTCTTCATATGTATTCATAAGCAGCTCCCCTTTCCGCAAGACTCGGAACGGGTATAGCCGCCCTACCAGCTGCCTTGGCAAGAAGTAATTTTTTGTTGACATTCTTCATTTTTGAGATATAATAAACTCGTGTTCAAAAAACAATGCGTTGAACAGGACAGGACTTCCCGGACAGAAGTGTTTTCAGAGAGTTCCCGGATGGTGTGAGGGAACAGCATGGTCAGGGCGGTTATCACCTGCGAGCAGTCGGGGCGAACGGCAGAACCAGTAGCCCGGACCGGAATTCCTCCGTTATAAGGAAACCTGTTAATCCGGCAGATAGGACCTGAGCTTAATGAAAAGCGATCTGGGATGTGCTTTGCCGGCCGACGGGACTGAGGGACCGGAATGATATCCGGTAATAGAAGTGGTAACGCGGAGGAAATGTACTTCGTCTTCTGACAGAGTGATCTGCCAGGGGGCGATTTTTTTATGGGATAAATGCCCAAAACAGAACAAAGGAGAGTGAAGATTATGAACACGCTTGTAATTGTGCTTATTGCCGCAGTATGCCTTGTGGCAGCGTACACGCTGTATGGAAGGTGGCTGGCAAAAAAATGGGGAATTGATCCGAACGCGAAAACCCCCGCGGTAGTACATAACGATGGGCAGGACTATGTGCCCACAGACGGATGGACGGTATTTGCACACCAGTTTTCATCGATTGCCGGAGCAGGACCGGTGACGGGAGCGATCCAGGCCGCGGCGTTCGGATGGCTGCCGGTTCTGCTGTGGATTATTCTGGGAGGCATCTTCTTCGGCGCCGTGACGGACTTTGGCGCGCTGTACGCCAGCGTAAAGAATGATGGAAAATCTATGGGACTTCTGATCGAGAAGTATATCGGCAAAGCCGGACGCAAATTATTCCTGGGATTCTGCTGGCTGTTCACTCTGATCGTCATGGCGGCGTTCGCGGACATGGTGGCGGATACCTTCAATGCTTATGTGGTAACAGACGGTGTGACGGCGCTTGCGGAAAATGCGACGGTAAACGGCGCGGCGGGGAGCATCTCCTTGTTCTTTATCCTGTTTGCGGCTGTTTTCGGACTTGTCCAGAGAAAGGCAAAGCTGGCCGGCTGGAAAGAAGTGGTCTTCGGCCTGGCATGCACGGTGCTTGCGTTTGTATGCGGAATGAATCTGCCGGTGATCCTGGGAAAAGAGATATGGGTGTACATCGCATTTGCATATATCTTCCTGGCTGCGGTACTTCCTATGTGGTTCCTGATGCAGCCCCGTGATTATATGTCCACATTTATGTTTGTCGGTATGATCGTCGGCGCTGTACTGGGACTGATTTTTGCGCATCCGACCATGAATCTTCCGGCATATACCGGTTTCCGGAATGACAGCCTGGGAACGTTGTTCCCGATTTTGTTCGTGACAGTCGCCTGCGGCGCGGTATCCGGATTTCACAGCCTGGTGTCTTCCGGAACTTCCTCCAAGACGATCTCCAACGAAAAGGATATGCTGAAGGTTGGATATGGAGCGATGGTATTGGAAAGCCTTCTGGCGGTCATCGCGCTGTGTGTGGCCGGAGCTGCAGCCGGAGCAGACGGTACGGCGGCAGTGGGAACACCGTTCCAGATCTTCTCTTCCGGAGTGGCAGGATTCCTGGAGATGTTCGGGATTCCGGTTTTTGTAGCCCAGAGCTTTATGACCATGTGCGTATCCGCGTTGGCATTTACTACGCTGGACTCTGTGGCCCGTATCGGCCGCATGTCTTTCCAGGAATTATTCAGTACGGATGATATGGAGCATGCGGAAGGCTGGAGAAAGGTGCTCTGCAATAAATATTTTGCGACCCTGATTACTCTGGTGTTCGGATATATTCTGACGCAGGTGGGATATTCCAATATCTGGCCTTTGTTCGGAAGCGCCAACCAGCTTCTGAGCGCGCTGGTTCTGATCACGCTGTGCGTATTCCTGAAAGTGACAGGCAGAGAGATGAGAACGCTCGTTCCTCCATTCGTGATCATGCTGATCGTAACATTCACGGCGCTGGTACAGAGATTCATCGCGCTGGCAGGCGCGTTTTCGGCAGGCACCGGCGTATTTATGGTGGAAGGACTTCAGCTGATCGTAGCGGTCCTGTTGATGATCCTGGGAGTGACGATTGTGGTTACCTCCGGAAAAGAGCTTATAACAAAGAAGGCTGAGCACTAATCAGTGCCGCCTTCTGTAATGATCCCGTCTTCCGAGACTTCGGCGCCGAAAGAAATATCGCTCAGGTGCTGAAAGAGGGAGGACGGGTCTTCTATTTGCGTCAGAACTTCGGATTCCCGGCGGCAGGGGATCAGATGCAGGGAAAGTTCTCCTTCCGGAGAAAAGACGGCTTTCAGAAGCACGGTTTCCCCGGTTCGGCTGTCGAACAGATAGTTGCCCAGACTGTAAACGATGGGAACTCCCTGATAATATTCAAAGCCCTGCAGCACATGCGGATGGCATCCTACGATCAGATCCGCTCCCGCGTCTATATATCCCTGAGCCAGGACACGCTGGTACTCTTCCGGCGTTTCATTTCTTTCGATTCCCCAATGTACAAATACAATGACATGATCATACCGGGCGTCGGCTTCCGCGATCCTCTGGTTCAGAAGCGTCGGATCATAGGTCTGGAACAGTCCGGGCTGAGAGTCGGTGGCATACCATTCGTATGCCGGGGAGACTCTGGTCGCACCCAGAAAAGCAAAGGTCTGCCCGTGAACGGTACGGACGGCGGGCGCAGAAGCCTGGGCGATGTCATAACCGCCGCCGATACAGGCGATATTAGCCTGCTGAAGAGTATCCAGGGTGTCGCAGAAGGCATCCTGCCCGAAATCCAGAGCGTGGTTATTTGCCACTGTGACGATATCTACGCCCAGGTCCTGGAAGATGCGGACGTATTTTGGATCTGTGCGGAAAGTAAACTGTTTGTCTGGCATAGGTTCTCCCCGCAGGCTGAAAGGAAATTCTTCGTTCAGCAGAAACAGATCCGAATCCTGCATGTGGGACAGCATGCCGCTGTCGGCGATGGCCTGGATCCCGCCCGCGTCATAGGCGGACAGATAATGATCCGGAAACATGACGTCTCCTGCGAATGAGAGCGTGACATCCGGTTCGGGCAGCGGCTCCTCCGGCAGAACCTCAGACGGTTCCTTCTCGGTTTCAGCGGAAAGCGGTTCGGACGTATTTTCTTCTTGAGTGGTCTCCTGGGAGGAGATTGGCTCTGCCGGCTCTGTCTGAATTCCTGCGTTTTCTGATATGTTTCTCCGGGAGGACAGGCGGTTCCCGGAAAATGTGAGACAAAGATACAGGGCAGCTAACAGGATAATCCCGATCCCCAGGCCGATGCCGATCCCTTTCAGCAGTGATTTCATAGATACTCCTCCATTATCTTTTGATGTTAGGAAACATGCGCGATGGTATAATTCGCGTTCCGCGCTCATTATACCATAAACTGCGTTGAAATGCAGATGAGTTTTATATATAATGAAAGATAACAGTTCAGGACTTCCTGGGCAGTTACAATGAAAAAACAGTTCAGTTTCAAAGCTGAAGACAGGAGAGCGGTATGATACTGATTCGGAATGGGAGAGTGTTGGATCCGGTAAGCGGGATTGATCAGGTGCTGGATGTTCTGATAGATGAAGATAAAATTGTGAAAGTCGGAGCCGGTCTGGACGCAGAAGGGGCTCGGGTGCTGGATGCGGACGGCCTTACCGTCGCGCCGGGGCTGATGGATGCGCATGTGCATTTCCGGGATCCGGGCTTAACATATAAAGAAGATATATGGACAGGAGCGAAAGCGGCGGCCAGAGGAGGCTTTACCAGGGTGGTCTGTATGGCGAACACAAAGCCGCCCGTGGATCAGACGGAGACGCTGAAATATGTATTGGAGAAGGGGAAAGCGACAGGGATTCATGTGATGCAGGCGGCTTGTGTGAGCCGCGGGCTTAAGGGCCGGGAACTCACAGACATGGAAGCGCTGGCGGCCGCCGGGGCAGCAGGCTTTACGGACGATGGGATCCCGCTGACCGATGAAGCGCTGCTGACGCAGGCGCTGGAAAAGGCAAAAGAGCTGAATCTGCCGATCAGCCTGCACGAAGAGGACCCGCTTTTCGTCTCCGCGCCCGGCGTCCACCAGGGCAAGGTGTCGGAGAAGCTGGGGTATGGAGGCGCGTCCCGGACCGCGGAAGATGTGATGGTGGCGAGAGACTGCATTCTGGCGCTCCATACGGGCGCGTCCGTGTGCATTCAGCATATCAGTTCGGCCAATTCTGTGGAACTTGTACGCACGGCAAAAAAGCTCGGGGCAGATGTTCACGCAGAAGCGACGCCCCATCATTTCACTTTGACAGATGAAGCAGTCCTGAAATACGGTACCATGGCAAGGATGAATCCCCCGCTTCGGGAAGAGAAAGACCGGCGGGCGATCATCGCCGGCCTGCAGGACGGCACGATCGATATGATCGTGACCGACCATGCTCCGCACAGTTCGGAGGAAAAGGCAGGATCCATGGAGAAAGCGCCCAGCGGAATCATCGGGCTGGAGACCTCTCTGGGGCTTGGCATAAAATCTCTGGTAGAGCCGGGATATCTTACGCTGATGGAACTTATGGCGCTCATGAGTAAAAATCCGGCGGAATTTTACCGCCTGGATCCGGTCAGCATTCGTCCGGGGGCGCCGGCAGATCTGGTTGTATTCGGGGAAAAAGAATTATGGACGGCGGATCATTTTGTATCGAAAGCATCCAATTCGCCATTTTCAGGATGGGAACTGCCCGGAAGGGTACATTTTACCATTTGCAGGGGAAAGATCGTTTACGAGGACAGATAAGAGGGAGCGCCCTGAAAAAGGGCGCAAAAAAATGGAGATAGCGAGACTCGAACTCGTGACCTATGCGTTGCGAACGCATCGCTCTCCCAACTGAGCTATATCCCCATGCAGGCTTTATTATAGCACTGGAGAGAGACGCTTTCAAGTATGAATCTGAAAAAAGGAGAATATTATGGGACTGGGAGATCTTTATCCGGACCGTATGACGGATTCTGTCTATGGTCTGGATTGGGAGAAGCTGGCAGGACGCTACAGGGGAGTGATTTTCGATATCGATAATACGCTGGTTCCTCACGGAGCGCCCGCGGATGAAAAAGCGATAAGGTTTTTTGACCGGATACACGGTCTGGGCCTTCGCACCATGCTGGTATCAAATAATGGAGAAGAAAGGGTGAAGCCCTTTGCGGACCAGGTGAGGTCCGGTTATGTGTATGACGCCGGAAAACCGGGGACCCGGGGATATCTGGAGGCCATGAAGAAGATGGGAATTTCTGCGGCGGAGACCCTGTTTGTCGGGGACCAGATATTTACGGATATCTGGGGAGCAAACCGTGCCGGGATGGATACAATATTAACGAATCCTGTGGATCGGTCCACGGACGAGATTCAGATTGTGGTCAAGCGTTTCCTGGAAAAACCTTTTCGGAAGGAGCGCAGAAAGAGAGGCAGAGCATGAAGAGGAGAAAATTGACAGTTTGGATGCTGCTTGTAACTATGTGCGGTGCGTTTGTTCTGGGAGGATGTTCCGGACGTACAGGGAATGAGGAGGAAGAGACGGCGCCCGCAGTTGAACAGGAAGAAGATGCGGAACCGGCAGTCGGCGCCGGGGATGAGCAATCCCCCGGACAGGAGGAAAGCGAAGCACAAGAGACGGCGCCGCAGGTGACGTTTGCCAGAGAAGAAAAAGACTGGTACGATGAGGAAAGCGGGAAATGGGCCCTGCATCTGGAATATGATACAGCAGAAGTGCAGGGAGAAGGCTTCGAGACAGTTGCCGAGAGCGTAAGTCAGTGGTCCGATCAGCGGAAAGAGGAGCTGCTGACCTATGGAGAAGGACTGTATCCGACCGCCAGTGAGGAAGCGGCGTTGAGTGAAAGCGCTTCCGCAGATTCTTATTACTACAGCATATTCGAAGAATTGGAAGTAATGCGTGCAGACAGCCGGGTGATCAGTCTGCGGGAACTGAACAGTGATTACACCGGAGGCGCGCACGGCAATTACGGATATACGGGTATTGTGTTTGACTCGCAGACGGGAGCTTTGCTGTCCCTGAATGATATTTTGAAGGATGAGGAAGGATTTCAGCAGGAGGCTGCGGGGTATATCGCAGAAGAACTGAAAGTCCGGTATGGAGAAGGATTGTTTCCTGAGTATGAGAGTACGGTAGAAGATATGTGGGAATCCGGCCCGGTCTGGTATCTGGACGGAGCAGGCATTACGTTTGTGTTCAATCCGTATGAGGTGGGGCCTTATGCCATGGGAGCGGCGGAAGTGACGCTTCCCTACGATGTATTCGAAGAGTATATGGAGGATGCTTACGCAGGGATAAACGGAGCCGGGGCGGCGGCTCTTCCGGAGAATACAGATGTTTATCTGACGTTAGCTCCGGAGGACAGTGTGCAGCAGCGGCTGAATATTCGTACAGAGACCGACGAAGAATACGGTGAGACTCAGATTACGCTGGAACTGGGAGATTCCAGTGTGGTGGCGGGAACTTTTGGACGGATGGGGAGTGCGTATCTGCTGAACCTGACAGATGGCCGAAGCTTTGTGCTTTTTGATGCAGACTATGCGTCGGACGACTATGTTACTTTCTTATATGAGATAACAGGAGGAGTGATTAAGGAAGGAAACCGGCTGGAAGGAATCAGTCTGTCGGATGGGGCGATCAATACGGAACTTTTGACTCTGCGTATGAGCCTGAATGTGTTCGGCACTTATTACGGGATGATGGATTATAAGATCGACGAAAATGGAATGCTGGCACAGCAGTCCGATATCTTCCAGATTATGGGAAACGATTCAGACGCGTACCTTTTGACGGTTATTCAGGATCTTCCGGTGACGATAGATGGCCGGGAGACCATACTGCCAGCCGGCAGCCGAATCCGGATCACCGGGACGGATAACCAGGGACTGGCGTATTTTCGCGTGGATGAGAGCGGGGAAGAAGGAAGTATCTTATATGAACGCGGAGATGGGGCGGATGATACCTGGACTTTGTATGTGAACGGAAGACCGGAAACGGATTACTTTGAGATGCTTCCCTATGCAGGATAACAGATTCGGAGATATTATATGAAAAAAATTTTAAATGGACTGGCGATTTTTTTGCTCTGTCTGGGTCTGGGTCTGGGAGCAGTTTGCGTGTCATCAGTTCTAGCGCCGCAGTCAGAAAGTCTGGAGCCGATCCGGACGGTGGAGGAGCCGGGAAAAGAGCAGTCCGATATCGAAGAAGAGCCGCCTGTGGAAGAAGATCCAGAAGAAGAGGGGCATACTGCAGAAAAATCTGCGGAAGAGCCGTCTGCGGACAGTCTGGCTTACAGCCTGCTGGATGAAGAAACAAAGACGGTATACGCGCAGATGCTTGATACACTGGAAAACCATGCGGAGGAAACGGATCTGCCGACTACGGACGAGGAGGTGCTTCCGCGCGCTTTTGAAGCGCTGACCAGCGACCATGGAGAAATATTCTGGGTCAGCGGATATCAGTATGTAAAAGAAAGCCTGGGAGGTCAGACGGTCAGGATCCGTTTTTTGCCGTCTTATACTATGACGCAGGATGAAAGAGAGGATTATCAGGCACAGGTGGATCGTGCTCTGTCTCCTTTTTTATATGGAACGGGAGAGGATGACTCCGACTATGAAAAAGTAAAAACGATATATGAAAATCTTTCCTTGAACGTGAAATATAATCCGGACGCGGTGGAAAACCAGAATATTCTGAGCGTGTTTCTGGGAGGGCAGTCTGTGTGCAACGGGATTGCCGCCGCGGCGCAGTATTTGCTGTCCCGTCTGGATGTGCCCTGCATGATTGTATATGGAGACGCGGGAGGAGAGAGCCATGCCTGGAACCTGGTCATGATTGAGGGCGATCCATATCTGATGGACGCTACCTGGGGAAACAACGCAGCGGCTGCCCTGGGAGCATGCTCATACGAATATCTGAATCTTACGAACGCAGATCTGGCGGCAACCCATACCGCGGATATGGATCTGGAACTTCCGGTATGCGTGAAGACGGAATTTAATTATTATGTACAGGAGGGATTGTTCTTCGAGGCGTTTGAAGAGGATGCGGCGGGAGCGGCGCTCAGACGCTGCAGTGAAGAAGGGGGACGCCAGCTGGGGCTTCGGTTTGGAAGTTCGGAGGCTTACGGACAGGCGAGACAGGCTCTGGTGGCAGACAGCCGTATTGCCGAATACTGTCCGGATATTACAAGCTTCCGGTATATGGAAAATGAAAATCTGCATGTATTGACGCTGAGCTGGTAAACAGCTCAGCGTCAGATATTTTCCCGTATTTTGATAGATAATTCCACAAAATTCTGTTCCTGCTCCGGAAGGATGCCGGAAGTCAGATATTCAAAAAGGATATCCAGGGAACGGGATCCCTGCCGTACCGGCTGCTGGCTGATCGTGGCAGAGATTATCCCATCCTTCAGCATTTCCAAAGTAGTAGGAACTTCGTCGAAGGTAATGACTTTGGGATGGCATCCGGACTCCCGGATGGCGCGGCAGCCTCCGTAGACACCTGCCGCTGCAAAAAAGACCGCGTCCAGATGCGGATATTCTTCCATCAGCTGTCTGGTAAGGGTATAGCTTTCGAATTCGTCGTCATGGTTTTCCAGGATCCTGGCGATCCGGATCCGGGGATAAGTCTGTTCCAGCACATGCCTGAGACCCCGGATTCTTTCTGTATGGCAGAGAACATTGGAGGAACCGGTGATAATTCCCAGGTCCACAGTTCCTGAAGTCATGAGGGCAAAAAGTCCTGCGGCCGTGCATCCCCCCTGGAAATAGTCGCTTCCCACATAGGCAAGCCTGCGGGAACCGTCGATATCGGTATTGACGGTGACTACAGGTATCTGAAGTTCTACCAGCTCGTCTATTTTTTCCTGAATGCGCATATGGTTATAAGGAGCCAGCATCAGCCCATGGATCCCTTCGCCCAACAATTCGTCTACGGCAGCCAGCTGGGCTTCCATATCGAATTCCACCCTCCGGGTTAATGTGGTGATGCCGTAATCCTGGAGCTCGGATGCTTTGATGCGGACGCCTTCCATCACTTCATCAAAAAAAGGATTGTTTTCACTGAAAAGGATGACTCCGATTTTATATTTTTTTTTCTGAGCGGCCAGCGTGATTCCTGCCCGATTGGGCCGGTAATCCATGGCGCGCACAATGTCCATGATCTTTTCGGCTGTCTTGGGACTGACAGCGCCCCGGTTATTGAGAACCCGGTCCACGGTGCCCCTGGACACGCCGGCAAGATCCGCGATTTCTTTGATGGTAGTCATAGAGAACCCTTCCTTTTTCTTCTACTGTAAACATACATGAAATTGGAGAAACTGTCAATGCGGTCGGAGCGTGCACGTGCACTCTCATAAAAAAATAAAAACAAAAAAATCATATAATGTGCACAGAAAAAAGGGAGATAGAGTCCTGTTTCGAACTGAAAATTATACACGATTCACAAAAATTTAAGATTGAATAGAAAAAACGTGTCATTCTGTTGAAAAAAGAATGCAAAAGGGGTAATATAAACATATAACGTGCACGTGCACGTAAACTGTGGAGAAAGTATGAATAAAGGAGGAGGATAAATCAATGCTGTATATTGGCGTGGATCTGGGCACTTCCGCTGTGAAGCTGCTTCTGATGGAAGGAAACGGAACGATCAAAAAGATTGTGTCCAGAGAGTATCCGATCTATTTCCCGCATCCGGGATGGTCGGAGCAGAATCCGGAGGACTGGTTTAATCAGACCATGGACGGACTGAAAGAACTTCTGGCAGACTGTGACAGGAGCCAGGTGGCGGGCATCAGTTTCGGAGGACAGATGCATGGACTTGTGATCCTGGACAAAGATGACAAGGTGATCCGTCCGGCTCTGCTCTGGAACGACGGACGTACCTATGAAGAGTGCGATTATCTGAACAATGTGATCGGAAAGGATAAACTTTCGGAATACACGGCGAATATTTCCTTTACAGGTTTTACGGCGCCGAAAATTCTCTGGGTAAAGAATAAAGAGCCGGAGAATTTCGCCCGGATTGAAAAAATCATGCTTCCGAAGGATTACATTGCGTACCGGCTGTCCGGCGTGCACTGCACCGATGTGTCCGATGCGTCCGGCATGCTGATCTTCGATGTGAAGAACCGCCGCTGGTCGAAGGAGATGCTCGAGATCTGCGGAATCCGTGAAGAGCAGCTGGCGAAGGTCTATGAATCTTATGAAGCAGTCGGGAACGTGCTTCCGGAGATCGCGGCAGAGCTGGATATTCCGCAGACAGTCAAAGTCGTGGCGGGAGCAGGAGACAACGCGGCTGCTGCAGTAGGAACCGGTACGGTCGGCGACGGCATGTGCAATATTTCTCTGGGAACCAGCGGAACGATCTTCATCTCCTCTGAAAAATTCGGGGTGGATAAAAATAACGCGCTGCATGCCTTTGCTCACGCGGACGGACATTATCACCTGATGGGATGCATGCTGAGCGCGGCTTCCTGCAATAAATGGTGGATGGACGAGATTATAGGCACGGCGGATTACGCGGGAGAACAGGCGAAGATCACCAGGCTGGGTGAGAATCATGTGTATTTCCTGCCGTACCTGATGGGCGAGCGTTCCCCGCATAATAATCCCAATGCACGTGGAACTTTCATCGGCATGACCATGGATACTTCCAGGGCAGATATGACGCAGGCTGTGCTGGAAGGAGTGGCGTTCGCTCTCAGAGATTCTTTTGAGGTGGCGAAATCCCTTGGCATTCATATTGAGCGGACAAAGATCTGCGGCGGCGGTGCCAAGAGCCCGCTTTGGAAGAAGATCATCGCCAATGTGATGAATATCAAAGTGGATGTGATCGAAAGCGAAGAAGGCCCCGCACTTGGAGGGGCGATGCTGGCGGCGGTGGCATGCGGTGAATATGCGACCGTAGAGGAAGCAGCCGCGAAGCTGGTCAAGGTGATCGATACCGTGGATCCGGATCCGGAACTGGCCGCAAAGTATGAGGAGCGTTATCAGCAGTTTAAAGAGATCTACCCGGCGTGTAAGCCGTTGTTTGAAATCATCAAATAAAACAGGAGGAAGGAATCATGAAGATTCAGAAAGTGACAGACGCCGCATTCCGGAAATACGGCAAAGTCGTACAGAATGTGGACTTTTCCGGGCTTGTGGAAGCATTGAAATCCACCCCGCTTCCGGATGATGTGGTTTATGAGCCGTCGATACCGGAACTGGAAGCGCTTCCGGTGTATGCGGAGCTTCAGAAAAAGGGCTACGGAGAGCTGCCGATCCAGATCGGGTACTGCAATGGCAAGAACTATAAGCTGAACGCGCTGGAATACCACCGTTCGTCTGAAATTGATGTGGCCGGTGAAGACGCAGTGCTGCTGGTAGGGGCTCAGCAGGATATTACGGAAGATTTTACTTATGATACTTCTCTGGTAGAAGCTTTTTATCTGCCGAAAGGGACTGCGGTGGAACTTTACGCAACAACGCTTCATTATGCGCCCTGCTGCGTCCATGAGAGCGGTTTCCGCGTAGCGATCATACTGCCCAGAGATACGAATCTGCCGCTGGAAGAAAAACATGAAGGATGGGAAGACGCGCTGATCACTGCAAAGAACAAGTGGCTGATCGGTCATGCGGAGGGCGGACTTCCGGAAGGATCCCATATCGGCCTGATAGGAAAAAATATCGATATCAAGGATTCATTGCAATAAATATATTCAGGAATCAGCGGGCCCATACCGGTTCCGCAAAACATAAAATCATAGGAGGATATCTATCATGATGAACATTCCAAAAGTAAAAATTGGTATCGTGGCAGTAAGCCGCGACTGTTTCCCGGAATCTCTGTCCGTGAACAGAAGAAAAGCGCTGGTGGACGCTTACCAGGCAAAATATGATGCGGCAGACATTTACGAATGTCCGGTCTGCATCGTGGAGAGCGAGATCCACATGGTACAGGCTCTGGAAGATATCAAAGCTGCAGGCTGTAATGCCCTGGTAGTATATCTTGGCAATTTCGGCCCGGAGATCTCGGAGACTCTGCTCGCGAAACATTTCGACGGACCGAAGATGTTTGTGGCGGCGGCAGAAGAGACGGGCAAAGATCTGGTACAGGGCCGCGGCGACGCTTACTGCGGTATGCTGAATGCAAGCTACAATCTGGCTCTCCGCAACATTCGCGCGTATATTCCGGAGTACCCGGTGGGAACCGCAGAAGAATGCGCAGATATGATCCATGAATTCCTTCCGATCGCGAGAGCTGTTATCGGACTTTCCGATCTGAAGATCATCAGCTTCGGTCCGAGACCGCTGAACTTCCTGGCATGCAACGCTCCGATCAAGCAGCTTTACAATCTGGGCGTGGAAATCGAAGAAAATTCCGAGCTGGATCTTTTTGAGGCATACAACAAACATGCGGGCGATCCCAGAATCCCGGATGTGGTAAAAGATATGGAAGCAGAGTTGGGCGAAGGCAACAAAAAGCCGGAGATCCTTTCCAAACTGGCACAGTATGAACTGACGCTGCTTGACTGGGTGGAAGATCACAAGGGATACCGCAAATATGTGGCTATCGCAGGAAAATGCTGGCCCGCATTCCAGACCCAGTTTGGTTTTGTGCCGTGCTATGTAAACAGCCGTCTGACCGGAAGAGGCATCCCGGTATCCTGCGAAGTGGATATCTACGGCGCACTGAGCGAGTTCATCGGAACCTGCGTCAGCGACGATATCGTAACCCTGCTGGATATCAACAATACTGTTCCGTATGATATTTACGATGAGGACATCAAGGGCAAATATGATTACAAGAGCAACGACGTGTTCATGGGCTTCCATTGCGGAAATACCAGCAGCAAGAAACTGTCCTTCTGCCAGATGAAGTATCAGCTGATCATGGCGAGAAGCCTTCCGGAAGAAGTGACTCAGGGAACTCTGGAAGGAGACATTGCACCGGGCGATATCACGTTCTTCCGTCTGCAGAGTACCGCGGACAACAAGCTGCGTGCGTATGTGGCAAACGGAGAGGTGCTTCCGGTAGCGACCCGTTCCTTCGGAGCCATCGGCATCTTCGCGATTCCGGAGATGAAGCGTTTCTACCGCCATGTGCTGATCGAAGGCAACTTCCCGCATCACGGAGCGGTTGCATTCGGACATTATGGCAAAGCGCTGTATGAAGTATTCAAATATATTGGCGTTGATGTAAAAGAGATTGGCTACAACCAGCCGGCAGGCGTACGCTATCCGACTGAGAATCCGTTCGCATAAGTTATCAGGCCGGTCCGGAAACCGGCCATAGGAGGAGACTGTCAAGAAATGGCGGATTCTGCCATTTCGAGACAGTCTTTTTGCAGGTATTTTTAGTGGAACTGGAGGGAAAGGAATGAAAAATAAAAAAAACGGGGCGTTTATTTTTCTGCCTTTCTTATTCCTGGCGGCGTTTCTGCTGCTCTACTGGTTTGGAAACCGGGTGGGAGGGGGAGAAGCAGGAGGTTATTCTACATATAACCGCCATTATGCCATGATCACAGGCAGCGGAGACGAAGACTTCTGGGCGGAGGTCTATGAGAGCGCTCTTGAGGAGGGGAAAAAACGCGGCGTATATGTGGAACGCTTCGGCGAGAATCTGGCCGTGGATTATGACCGCACAGAACTGCTGGATATGGCGATCCGAGCCTCTGTGGACGGAATCATCGTCACGGGAGATGACGAGGAAGAGACTGTGGAGCTGATCGATGAGGCGGTAGACGCGGGCATACCGGTGGTGACAATCTTAAGCGACTGTATTGAAAGCCGGAGACAGTGTTTTGTGGGTTCCAACAACTATAATATCGGTCAGGAGTATGGCAGGCAGATCCTTAAAATGCTTCCGGAAGGCGCCGGGCAGGTACTGGTTCTGCTGGATGAAAACCGGACGGACAGCAGTCAGAACCTGATTCTGCTGGCAATCCGCGAAACGCTGGAAGAGGCGCTCGGGAGTCTGGATGCGGTCACGGTGGACACTTACGCCATTGACGGCAGCAGAGATTTCAGCGCGGAGGAATCTATCCGGGACATATTTCTGAGCGAGGAGCTTCCGGACGTACTGGTGTGCCTGAATGCCGTACATACGCGCTGCGCATATTCTGCGGCTGTGGATTACAACAAAGTAGGCACGGTACAAATGATCGGATATTATGATTCGGATACGATTCTGGACGCGGTGTCGAAAAATATTATCCAGGCGACAGTTGCGCTGGATACGGCTCAGATGGGAGAACTGAGCGTAAAAGCATTGGATGAATATGTGGAAACAGGATATACCAACGGCTATATGGCGGTGGATATCCATGTGATTACTCCCGACGAAGCAGAGGAACTGATGGAGCAGCTATGAAAATGGATATACGGCAGATGAAAAGCAGAATCCTGGGAAAATGGAAAGCGATGTCGCTTCAGCAGAAGCTGACAATGGTATTCGTGCTGACCGCGGTGATGATCCTTGCCGTTAACCTTTATATGTACGCTATTATCAATGGCATGACCGGCAGAGTGGACGAAGTGTATGTGAGCAATGTGCGCATGAACGAGCTGTCCGCGGCGCTTGACCGGGTGCAGAGCAGTACGGAAGAATATCTGAACACAAAGAGTTCGGAGGCTATGGAGGATTATTACCGGAGCGAGCAGGAGTTCCGCAGGCAGATTGAAGAGCTGAACACGCTGGTGACTGACGACGTGCTGCTGCTGACAGAAAAGAATATCCGAGGGCTGTCGGAAAACTACCTGTCTCTTATGGCGGATATCATCCAGGCAAAAAGGGGAAGAAATGTGGAGCGGTACGGTAGCCTTTATGAAGAAGCCTGCGTCCTGTATGAAGAGATCCATACGTTTATTTACAGTCTTAATAATGAACAGTTCAAGTATAATTCGGAGACCTATCAGATCCTGATGAACTCTCTGCGATATACGGAAATGGTGACAATCGCGGTGCTTCTGGTGGTATTCCTGGGGAATATCAGCCTGATCGTGGTCAGTACCCGGATGGTGACCAAACCTCTGCACCGTCTGGCAGAATCGGCCGATGAAGTGGCCCGTGGGAATTTCAACATCGATAAGATTCCTGTGCAGAGCATGGACGAGGTAGGCGTTGTGACCGGAGCGTTCAACCAGATGGTGGAAAGTATCCGCAATTATATCGATCAGCTCACGGAGACCATGGAAAGAGAAAATCAGTTAAAAGAGCGGGAACTCATGATGCAGAGCCATTTAAAAGACGCTCAGCTGAAATATCTCCAGGCGCAGATCAATCCGCATTTTCTTTTTAATACGCTGAACGCGGGAGCGCAGCTGGCTATGATGGAAGATGCCGGAAGAACCGGAGAATTTCTGGAAAATGTGGCGGGATTTTTCCGGTACAATGTGCGCAAGCACGATCAGGACGCGTCGCTGGAGGAAGAGATACATCTTGTAGACAATTATGTCTATATCCTGAATGTGCGGTTTGCCGGAGAGATTCATTTTACAAAAGATGTGGATGAAAGCCTGCTGGATGTAAGAGTTCCCAGCATGATTCTTCAGCCGCTGGTGGAGAATGCGGTCAATTATGGAATCCGGGGACTTGACCGGGAAGGAAGGATCGAACTGTCCGCGTACCGGAAAGACGCCCGGATTTGTATCTGCATCTGGGATAACGGTGCCGGAATGGATCAGGAGAGGATTTGCCAGGTGCTGGCCGGAGAAGCCGGAGGGGAAGACCTTTCATCCGATTCCAACGGAGTGGGAATCCAAATGTGATGGAACGGCTGAAACTGTATTTCCATGGAGACGCGGAATTCTCCATTTGGAGCGAGGGAAAAGACAAAGGAACAGAAGTGCAGATATTGATACCGGAGGAATAGGAGGAGGAAAATGTATCGAGTAATGCTGGCCGACGACGAGGGGATCGTACTGGATTCCCTGAAGCTGATCATAGAAAAACATTTTCCGGGACAATGCCAGGTGGAGACGGCGAAGACAGGACGGGATGTGATCGAACTGGCGGAGCAGTTCCGGCCGGATATTGCCTTTATGGATATTCAGATGCCGGGAATCAACGGGATAGAGGCGATCCGGGAAATTCAGAAAAATAATCCGTCCATGGAATTTATTATTTTGTCTGCTTACGACCGGTTTGATTATGCCAGAGAGGCGATTAATCTGGGCGTGATGGAGTATATCAATAAACCGTTCAGCGCGTCTGCGATCGTGGAGGTACTGGAAAAAGCCATGAAACTGATCGAGTCAAAACGGAAGAAGCGCAGCGATGATCTCCTGATCAAGGAAAAGATGGAGACGGTGACGCCGATTATTGAGAACGGTTTTATCTATTCCATCATGTTCCAGGAAGCGTTTGAAGAGGATATTCAGAACTACAAAAACCTGCTGAGTCTGGACGCGGATTACGGCTGTATGCTGGCGCTGGTCATGGGAGATGACCAGCATGGAAATTACATGACCAACGCGGTAGGCGCCAGCGTAAGGATTCAGAAGAATTATGCTAAAGTGCGGGAGGCTCTGAAAGAGACATGGAACTGTGTGGTAGGGTCGGTGATCTCCAATAAAATCCCCGTTTTTATTCCCTGCGAAAATATGAAGATGGATTATGAAGAGCGCATCGAAATGATTGACGTCTGCCGGGAACTGGCGCGCAAACTGCGGAGAATTACGGATATTTCGTTCCGCGTAGGGATCGGATCGGTTCGTCGTCTGGCGGAGAGTATGGATTCCTATGAAGAAGCGCTGAAGGCTCTGGTAAATTCTACGGGAAGCGTGGCGCATGTGGATGACCTGCCCATCCAGTGCCGGTATGATGAAGAGTATCCCATCGATCTGGAGAACGATCTGTTCGCGAAGCTTCGCGACGGGGAGAGGGAGGAATGCGAAAGACTTGCGGGACAGTATTTTGACTGGATGATGGAAACTTACGATGAGCAGAATATGAGCGTCAAGCTTAAAACGCTGGAGTTTGTTCTGTGGGCGGAGCATCTGGCTTATATAAACGGAGGTCTGACCTACCATTTCCAGGAGAGAGAAAATTATCTGCCGCTGGTGATGAACGCGGAAAGAAACAGCGATCTGAGGGGCTGGTTTGTAAGTAAATTCGGGGATGCGTGCCGGAATATCCGTACGAAAAAAGAGGAGCATGCGAACCAGCTGGTGGTTCGGGCAGAGGAGTATATACGGGATAATTATCACAGGGATCTTTCCCTTGACGAAGTATCCAGACAGCTGGATCTTAGCTCTTATTATTTCAGCAAACTTTTTAAGGAAGAAACGGGCAGCAACTTTGTAGAGTATGTAACGAATCTCCGAATCGGGCGGGCAAAAGAGATGCTCAGTCAGGAAGAGTGCAGCATGAAAGAGATCTGCGCTGAGGTGGGGTACAGCGACCCGAATTATTTCAGCCGGATTTTCAAGAAAAATACGGGGCTTACACCCACGGAATACCGGGAGGGAACGAGAGGGCAGAAACATGTGGAAGAAGTATAGGGTATCCGCAGCGCTGCTGTTGGTCTGTCTTCTGACCGGATGTGCCGGGGAGACGGCGGAAAGAGAAGAAATTCAGGAAGAGGAAGAAAGCGGGATAGAGATCGGAATGACCTTCGATTCGTTTATCATTGAGCGATGGCAAAGAGACAGGGATGTGTTTGTGTCCGCGGCACAGGAACTGGGAGCCGATGTGAACGTGCAGAATGCCAACGGAGATCTGGAAGAGCAGATCTCTCAGATTGAGTATTTTATTCAGAAAGGTGTAGACGCCATCGTAGTTGTGGCGATCGATTCCAATGGACTTTCCGACGCGGTGGCGGACGCGCACCGGGCGGGGATTCCGGTGGTGGCTTATGACCGGCTGATCTGCGACGCGGATGTGGACCTGTATATTTCTTTTGATAACGAAGAAGTGGGGCGCCTTATGGGCGAACATATGAAAGAACATCTGTCGGAGGGAGGGAATATTCTGCAGGTATGCGGTCCCCTTGCGGATAATAATGTTCCCCTGGTCATGGGCGGATTCGCGGAGGCGCTGGAAAACAGCGATATCACCATCGCCGGAACGGAGCATGCGGACGGATGGCTGGCCGAGACGGGGTTTGCCGTCACGGATGCTTATCTGAGCACGGGGGAAGTACCGGACGGAATCATGTGCGGCAATGACAGCATTGCCGGACAGGCGATCCGCGCGCTTTCCGAGCAGCGTCTGGCCGGAAGCGTCTGTGTTGTGGGACAGGACGCGGATCTGGATGCCTGCCAGCGGATCGTGGAAGGCACTCAGTGCATGACGGTATACAAACCGGTGGAGAAACTGGCGAGACGCGCGGCGGAACTGGCTGTGGGGCTGGCCAGGGGAGATGTGATTACGGCGACGGAGACGATGAACGACGGAAGCTATGATGTACCCTATGAACGACTGGATCCGGTCGCTGTAACTAAAGAAAATATGGATGAAGTCATCACGGGAAAATATCATGAAGAGAGCGATATCTATCTGAATGTCAGAGATCGTTAGAACTGGATTTTTTTGCACAGGACGGATTTGTAAAGAGCAAATTTGTCCTGTTTTTTATGGGAAGAATCCGGGAGGTGCTGTATAAAATGTACAGAAGAAAGCAAGTTTGTCCTGCGGGACTTGTGATATATTGTAAACATCAAATGAAGGGAGGAATTTCCAAAATGAAAAGAAAAGTACTTGGCGTTCTTTTGAGCGTCGCAATGGTAGCTACGATGGTAGCTGGCTGCGGCAGCTCTTCTGAGCCGGCTGCAACAGATGACGCAGCGGCTACGGAAGAAGCGGCTCCGGCAGAGGATGCGGCAGAAGAGGAGAGCACGGATACGGCGGCAGCAGGCGGAAAGATCGGTATTTCCATGCCGACCCAGTCTCTGGAGCGCTGGAACCGTGACGGCGCATATCTTGACGAGCAGTTCCAGGCAGCAGGATACGAGACGGTGCTTACCTATTCTGACAATGATTCTGCAAGACAGGTAAACGACATCCAGAACATGCTGGCTGACGGCGTTGACCTTCTGATCGTAGCGGCTATTGACGGCGAGGCTCTGAATACCGCCATGGATGAAGCTGCAACCGCAGGCGTTCCGGTTATCGCTTATGACCGTCTGATTATGAACGACGCAGTTTCTTACTATGTATCTTTCGATAACTATACCGTAGGTACTCTGCAGGGACAGTTCATCGTAGACACTCTGGATCTGGAAAATGCCGGTGATACGGTTTATAACATGGAGATCACCGCAGGCGATCCGGCCGACAACAACGCAGGTTATTTCTATCAGGGCGCAATCGACGTGCTGCAGCCGTATATTGACGCAGGTACTCTGAACGTAGTATCCGGCCAGACTGATTTCGATACGGTTGCGACGGCTCAGTGGAGCACCGATACCGCTCTTGAAAGAGCACAGAACATTCTGTCTTCCTACTATGCAGACGGAACTCAGCTGGATGTATGGCTTTGCTCCAACGACTCCACCGCTCTTGGCGTAGCACAGGCGATCACCTCTGACTATGCAGGATCCAACAGCGTACTTATCACCGGTCAGGACGGAGACGAAGCGAACCTGAAGAATATCGTAGACGGCATCCAGACTATGACCGTTTACAAGAACGTGAGCAACGAGTCCGTTGTTACCCTCGGACTGGCTCAGGCGATCCTGAACGGCGATACCATCGACGAGTCTCTGATCCCGTCCTTCGGCATTGAGTGCTCTTATGACACTGAGTCCTACGAGACCTCCGAAGGAAATCCGTGCCCGTCCTTCCTGCTGGTGCCGAATGTAATTACGGCTGACAATCTGCAGGATCTGGTAGACACAGGTCTGTATACCATGGGTGAAGACGGATATCTGTCCGCAGTACAGTAATAATAAAGAGATAATTGAAAATGACCTTGGAAAGGGCGGGGCGTCTGTCCCGCCTTTCTTAGGTCAAAGGTTTGGTTGCAGGATATGAGGGAAAGGAGGAAGAATTTTTGGCTGATATTATTTTGGAAATGAAATCTATCACCAAAGAGTTCCCTGGAGTGAAAGCGCTGGATAATGTGAACCTGGTCGTGGAGAGGGGAGAGATCCACGCGCTGATCGGAGAAAATGGCGCGGGAAAGTCTACTCTGATGAACGTGCTGTCCGGTACCTATCCGGCGGGCAGTTATACCGGGGAGATCTATTACAACGGAGAGCTTTGCCAGTTTAAAACGCTGAAAGACAGCGAGGCAAAGGGGATCGTGATTATTCACCAGGAGCTGGCGCTGATCCCGCTTCTTACCATCGGTGAGAATATGTTCCTGGGAAATGAGAAGAAAAACAAATTTGGTCATATCGACTGGGATCTGACCAACAATGAAGCGGAAAAACATATGAGCCAGGTGGGACTGCATGAATCCGCCCAGACTCTGATTAAAGATATTGGTACCGGAAAACAGCAGCTGGTTGAGATTGCAAAAGCTTTCTCCAAGAATGTAAAGCTGTTGATCCTGGATGAGCCTACTTCTTCTTTGAACGATGAAGACGCGAAGATGCTTCTGGATCTTCTGATAGAGTTTAAGAAGAACGGGCTGACTTCTATTATTATCACTCATAAGCTGAACGAGATTATCTACTGCGCGGATAAGGCGACGATCATCCGTGACGGATCCACCATTGAAACACTGGTCAAAGGTGTGGACGAGTTCAGCGAGGACCGCATCATCAAAGGCATGGTGGGACGGCCTATGGATGACCGTTATCCGTCCCGTGTACATAATGTACGGCCGGAGATCGGTCTGGAGGTGAAGCACTGGACGGTGCACCATCCTCTTTACCATGAGAAAATTGTTGACAACGACATTTCTTTCAATGTACATAAAGGCGAAGTGGTCGGATTTTCCGGACTGCAGGGCGCCGGCCGTACGGAGCTTGCCATGTCGATTTTCGGCAAAAGTTACGGCACGAACATCAGCGGAGAACTGTATCTGGACGGTAAGAAAGTGGATCTGAAGACTCCGGAACAGGCGATTCAGCATAAGCTAGCGTATGTGACGGAGGACCGGAAGACGAACGGACTGATTCTGGGCGAGACCATTCGTTTCAATACGACGCTGGCGCGTCTGGACAAAGTCTGCGATAAGGGTATCGTGGATGAGACCGCGGAGAAGAAAGCGGCGGAAGACATGACCGAGGCCATGGGTACCAAGACTCCGTCCATCGAACAGAAAGTGGGAAATCTTTCCGGCGGAAACCAGCAGAAGGCTTTGCTGGGCAAATGGATGTTTACGGAACCGGATGTCCTGATCCTGGACGAGCCGACCCGTGGTATTGATGTGGGCGCCAAGTACGATATCTACTGCCTGATCAACAAGATGGTGGACGAGGGCAAATCGGTTATCATGATTTCCTCGGAAATGCCGGAACTGATCGGTATGTGCGACCGTATCTATGTTATGAATGAAGGCGAGATGAAGGGAGAACTGGATGCGAAAGAGGCGACTCAGGAGCGGATCATGAGCTTCATCATCAGCGCCGACAAATAATTGAAAGGAGTATCAAAATAATGGCAAATAAGAAAGAAACTCAGAGCGGCGCTCAGTTCAATCTGGGAGCTTTCCTGACCAAGAACAGTATGGTCATCGCTCTTGTTGTCGTATTTATTTTATTCTATTTCCTGACAGACGGACGTCTGCTGTATGCGCAGAACATGTCCAACCTGCTGCTTCAGAACGGCTACGTGCTGGTTATGGCCTGCGGTATGCTGCTCTGTATCCTGACCGGCGGCAACATCGACCTTTCCGTTGGTTCCGTGATCTGCATGGTAGGCGGTATCGCGGCGGTTCTGATTACAAACTACAATTTTAACGTATATCTGACGATTCTGCTCTGCCTGGCTATTGGCATCGCAGCAGGCGTATGGCAGGGGTACTGGATCGGTTATGTGCGGATCCCTCCGTTTATCACGACCCTGGGCGGCATGTTTATTTTCCGCGGATTTGGACGTCTGGTGCTGGACAGCAAGACTGTGGCAGTACAGAATGAAGCATTCCTGAATATCTTCACTGCTTATATCAAGATCCCGGGACTGGATACTGACGAACGTATCCTCTCTCCGCTGGTAGTGGGAGCAATCATCGTAGTTCTGATTTTCTACAGCACGATTTCTTCCCGCGCAAAGAAAGCGAAAAAGGGATACCGCCAGAACAGCGCATTCTCTGATTTCGGACGCAGCGCCATCATTTCTGTGGTATTGATGATTTACTGCTGGATGCTTTGCCAGTACAGAGGAATCTCTGTCATGCTGGTATGGGTGGTGGCAATCTGTCTGATCTACCACTTCATCACCTCCAAGACTGCGTTTGGACGCTATTTCTACGCAGTGGGCGGCAATGAGAAAGCGACACAGCTGTCCGGTATCAATACGAACAAGGTGTATTTCCTTGCGTACACGAACATGGGCTTCCTGGCAGGCCTTTGCGGACTGCTCTGTCTGGCACGTGTCGGTTCTGTAAACGGACAGACCGGTAACTCTTTCGAGATGGACGCCATCGGCTCCTGCTTCATCGGCGGCGCATCCGCATACGGCGGAAGCGGTACGATTCCGGGAGTTATCATCGGTGCGCTTCTGCTGGGTGTAATCAACATGGGTATGTCCATCATGGGTATCGGCGACTCCTGGCAGTACGTGGTCAAGGGCGGTGTGCTTCTCGTAGCCGTTATCTTCGATGTGGTATCCAACCGTAAGAGCGGACACTGATTCTTGCACGACCAGTGCCTGTGCATCCGGTCAGGCGAGTCTGCCCGCCGGCACAGACACTGTTAGGGACTTTCGTCCTGAATTGTAAACAATGTGTGAATCTTTTAGCGGGGCGCATACAAATGCGCCCCGTTGTGATATACTTTAGCTGTTAACATGCAAATGAAAAGGGGGATTTTTATGGTTTGCAGAACGATGGTCCTGAATAACAAGACCGGGCTGCATATGCGTCCGGCCGGACTTCTGGTTGGAGAAGCGAACAGGTGCCGTTCCCATATTATGATGATCCATGGAGAGCATAAGATGAACTGCAAGAGCCTGATGAGTCTTCTGGCGTTTCCGGTTCCTCCCGGCGATGAGGTAACGATTGAGTGTGAAGGAGAGGACGAGGAACAGGATCTGGAACGGATCACGGATTTTATCGCGCATTTGGAGTAGGACTGCGGAGCTGCGGTTTGGCTGACGGGAAAGCCGGCCGGATCAGGCAGCTCTATTTCCTGCTTGACAGAACCGCGAAATGTAGGATATTCTGTATTTGTCTGAAGAAATAAGTCAAACGCCATGGTTCTATGGCAAGATTTCCAGTTATGTGTAAAACAGAAAAGCGCTGCAGTCTGGATACAGGAGGAAAATCATGTATCTGAAAGAAGATGCAGGAATGATGGAAAGAATATTTTGTTTGTCTGACTTTGCGCTGACGCGGATGATTAATCGTATGTTTGGAAAAGAATACAAGCCTGAGACAGAGGTGGTGCGGGACTGGGACAGCGAAGAACCTCTCTGCGTCCGTTTGACGGTCGGATGCGCGGACCGGTATGAGTATCGTCTGATCCATGAATACGGTTGTTTCCAGGTGCGTGCCTCCGAACAGGCCGGGCGGCATTATGAAGCGGAAATACCTGTTTATTCGACAGACCGGGTGAAGGATCCTGGTTTTTCTTACTGCGGAAAAAATATAGAGGAGCGGGAGACTGAGATCCGGGAGTATTCCGGAAAAGAATGTGTCCGTTTGTCGGTGCGCACCATTACATTGGCGGGCTGTTCGGCGGAAAAACTCCGGGAGATGGGGCTGGTTCTGTTTCTGCCGTTTTTGTTTTATGAGTTTCTGAAAAAAGGGTGGGGGAAAAAGGAAAAACAGGACGCGTTGAAATATCTGATGATTTACGATGTTCCTGAAGCGCTGCGCACCGGTATTGCAGAGATGGAACTGACCATGTATGATGCCCAGAAGCTGAAACAGTTGTGCAGAAAGATGGCATGGCATTTGCTGGTTCTGGAAGACTGGGTGGATAGTCTGGAGATGCAGAATCTGATTATGGAATCTCTGGATACGGATCTGGAGATCCTGGAACAGGAATATCAGGAGGTTCTGCGGCAGATTCCGAAGGGAAACAGTACGGCATGATTCACAGAGAAAACACAAATTGAACAATTTTCCAACACACTTAGCACTTAGAATAAACGTGACATTTAAAGGCAATTCTGCAGTGGTAAGGAGGAAAAATGTGAAAAAGCTGAAAGAAAAGATTCCACATTGGAATCTGCGGGTTATATTGGGGAAAAAGACGACAAATGGTCTGCCGGATCTGCCCGGCGTATCGGCGAAAGAACTGCCTGAACAGCCGACTAAGATCAAGAGGAAACGCATGAGCAGGAAGAAAAAGATTGTGCTCGCGGTTCTGATTGCGGTCATTATAATCGCAGGTTTCTGGTTCTGGATGTCCTATAACCGGAGACGCGCCATGGAGGCTATACGCGAGAGCGCGAGCCAGGTGGAGACCGTGCAGGTGACAAGACAGAACCTGATCGATTCTATCAGCGTGACGGGTACGATCGCGAGCGCCGATGCCCGGGACGTATCTGCCAGTGCCAGCAATGTGGAAGTTCTGGAGGTTAATTACGATGTGGGAGATTATGTGAACGCAGGCGATGTGATCGTTGTGCTGGATTCTTCCAGTCTGGAAGACAGCCTGGAACAGGCGCAGAACAGCCAGGCGCTGAGCGAGTATACAGAGAACAAATCCATCGAGACGGCCACGGAAAACTATAACGAAGCCGTGGAAGACGGAACGGATACTTACAATACGGCGGTGGAAAATGAAGCGGACGCTAAGGAAGCGCTGCAGGATGCAGAAGCGGAACTGAGCGATGCGGCAGAGAGACTGGAACGCCGGGAGGAAAGGCTGAATGAGGCGAACAGCGCATTGGATGCGGCAGTAGAACCGACGGAACCGTCCGAACCTACAGACGGGGTATGGACGGATGAGGAAAAAGCGAACAGTGAAGAATATCAGAATTATCTGACAGAGCTGGAAGCATATAATGCGCTGGTGACAGCGGCCCAGGAAGCCCAGACGTCCTATACGGAAGCCCATCAGGCCTATGAGACCGCGGCAGCAGCAGAAGAGCAGGCGCTTGAGGCTTATGAGACTGCGTCGGAAAACCTGGAGACCGCGCAGACAAACAATGACCGGAATATCGATGACGCGGCAGACCAGCTGGAACAGGCCCAGGTGCAGCATGAGTATTCCAATGACAGCAGCCAGCAGACCATTGAGAGCTACCAGGAACAGATCGAAAGCTGTACGGTGACGGCGCCGATCTCCGGCGTGATTACCGCCATGAACGTAGAAGTGGGCGATACGTATATGGGAGAGAACAGCGCGCTGTTCAGCGTAGCGGATAATGAGAACTTCGTTGTGTCCGCAAACGTGGACGAATATGACATCAGCAGTATTTCCGAGGGCATGGAAGCGGCGGTCATTGTGGAGGCGCTGGGTGAAGATGAACTGCCGGCGACAGTATCCTTCGTTTCTCCGACAGTGACAACGTCCAGTATGGGCAGCTCCACTTACGCCATAGAGATCGCGCTGGACGATGTAAATACGGATCTCCGCATCGGGATGACTGCCCAGGCGAGTATCGTGCTGGAGGCGGCGTACGATGTGCTGACGGTGCCGTATGATTGCGTGGAGACCGATGAAGACGGCAATTCCGTGGTATACGTAGATCAGGACGGCGAGAGGACCGCGGTCAGCGTGGAAGTGGGCATGCAGGGCGACTACTATGTGGAGGTCTCCGGCGACGGCCTGGATGAAAACACGATGGTTTATTACAATACGCCTCTGGTCAACAGTGAAGCGACAGACAGCGGAGATGATTCCGGCGCGGCCGTTACGTTTACAGGCGGCGGAGGCGGCGGAATGCCCGGCGGAGGCGGCGGAATGCCCGGTGGAGGCGGCCCGGGCGGCGGTTTCTAGGAGGCGGCCATGGAAGAAAGAAAAACGATTATTGACCTGAAAAAGATTGTTAAGAGATTTTATATCGGCTCCCCCAACGAACTGGAGATTCTGCATGGAATTGATCTTAAGGTAAAGGAAGGAGAGTTTGTCTCCATTGTCGGTTCGTCCGGATCCGGAAAGACTACAATGATGAATATTATCGGCGTGCTGGATCGCGCGACGGAAGGAGAATATATGCTGGACGGTGTGGATGTGGCACAGGCCAAAGACAAGGAACTGTCTCACATCCGAAACCAGAAAATCGGTTTTGTGTTTCAGACTTACAATCTGATCAGCCGGACCAGCGCCCTCAAAAATGTGGAACTGCCCATGCTTTATGCGGCTGTCGGAAAAAAAGAACGGACAGAACGGGCAAAAATGCTTTTGGAAATGGTGGGTATGGAGACCCGTATGGCGCACAATCCGGATGAATTGTCCGGAGGACAGAAGCAGCGCGTGGCGATCGCCCGCGCCATGGCAAATGATCCGTCCATCATTCTGGCCGATGAACCTACCGGCGCGCTGGATTCCAAAACCGGACGTATGATCATGGACATTTTTCAGAGACTGAACCGGGAACAGGGCAAGACGATCGTATTGATTACTCATTCTCAGGAACTGGCAGAAGAGACCGGGCGCATCGTGACGCTGAAAGACGGAGAAATCATCGGGGAAAGGAGGGGAAGCGGATGCTGTTCTTAGAAAATGTCCTTCTGGCTCTGAGCGGCCTTAGGGCCAACAAGATGCGGTCGCTGCTGACGATGCTGGGAATCATTATCGGTATCGCGTCGGTGATCGCCATCATGACACTGGGTGATTCCATCAGCAGTTCAGTGACGGACTCCATGTCTTCCATGGGAGCCAACAATATTACGGTAGGTCTGCAGCAGAAAAGCACTACGGAGGAAACTACGGAAAGCGGTATGACATTCTCCATGGGCCCCCGGGCAACTGAGATGTCGGACGACGATTACGTGACGGATGAGATGCTTCAGGATCTGGAAGAGCGTTACGCGGATTCAATTGACGGATTTTCGCTGACAGAGAGCGTTGGATCGGGAACTGCCCAGGACGGCAGCGCCTATGCGTATGTAAGCGCAACCGGACTGAATGCGGATGCGCTGGAGAATGAAGACCTGACGCTGCTTGCCGGCAGGACCCTGACTGACAGAGACCAGGAGGAAAGCAGGAAGGTTGTGCCGGTGTCGGATCTCCTGGTGGAGAATCTGCTGGGAACATCCAATATAGAGGCGGTAGGGCAGACGGTAAACGTATTGTTTGAAGAGCGGTATTACGCGTATACCATCGTGGGCGTATATGAGTATGAAGAGTCCAGTCTGGGTTTTTCCTCCAGTTCCTCGGAGGACACGGAGACAACCATGTATATGCCGCTGCAGACGGCCAGAGATCAGAATCATAATACGTCCGGCTACAGTCAGTTCACGGTTCTGACGGCGGACGGCGTGAGCGCGTCGGAACTTGGAACAAGCATAGAGGAATACCTGAACAGCCGATATTACAGCAATAATGAGAGTTATGAGATCAGCACCATGACGATGGAATCAGTGGTGGAAAGCATGACAGAGATGCTGTCCACGATATCTCTGGCAATTGCGGCGATTGCCGGGATCTCGCTTCTGGTAGGCGGAATCGGTGTTATGAACATTATGCTGGTATCTATTACGGAAAGAACCAGGGAGATCGGTACCAGGAAGGCGTTGGGCGCGACAAACGGCTCGATCCGTCTGCAGTTCATCACGGAGGCGATCGTGCTCTGTCTGGTAGGAGGCGCCATTGGAATCGTGCTGGGAATCGCTATCGCGGCGGCAGGAACCAATATGCTGGGATACGCGGTCAGCCCGTCTGTTGCCGGGATTGTGCTGTCAGTCAGTTTTTCTGTGTTTATCGGTGTTTTCTTCGGTTACTATCCTGCAAATAAAGCAGCGAAACTCAACCCGATTGAAGCGCTCAGATATGAATAAAAAAGTTCCGTTTTTTGTGCAGAATGCGGGAAGTGGCGGTTGAAAATCCACAAGTCTTATGTTATCCTGTCAGTGGAGGATTTACCAATGAGACGGAAAAGAGTATGCATCATTCTGCTGGCGGTGCTGATGGCGTGGGAGACAATCTCGATGACTGCGGGGGCCACGATCAACAGCATTCAGTCCCAGAAAGCGGAGAACGAAAAACAGTTAAACAGTATCCAGTCCAAGATCAGCAGTCTGGAGAGTCAGAAAAGCTCTCTCAGCAGCGAGGTGAGCAGTCTGAACGATGAGCTGACGGATACATTGCTGAATATAGAAGTGCTGGAGAGCGATCTGGCCGACAAGGAAGTGCAGATCCAGGAGGCGCAGGCAGATTATGAGGAGGCCAAGGCTACCGAGGAAGAGCAGTACGAGTCCATGAAGCTGAGGATCCAGTACCTGTATGAAGCGGAGCAGGAAAGCTACATTGAGATGCTGCTCACATCAGACAGCGTGGCGGAGCTGATGAATAAAGTGGATTATGCGGAGGAACTGCAGGAGTATGACCGGCGTCTTCTGGAAGAATATAAGGCGGCCAAACAGGCGGTAATCGATCTGCAGAACCAGCTGGAACAGGAGAAAGCCGAACTTCTGGAAATGGAAGACCAGCTGGAAGAGGACAAAGCGAATCTGGAGACCATGATTGCCCAGAAGCGCAGCGAGATCGCGGACTTTGACAGCCAGCTGAGTTCGGCGCGCGCAAAGGCTCAGGAGTATCAGAAAAAGATTAAAGAGCAGAACGATCAGATCAAAAAGCTGCAGGCAGAGGCGAAGAAGGCGGCAGCGGCGGCCAATAAAGGCAGCGGCAGTTCTTCCGGCGGCGGTTCCTCGGGATCTTCTTCCGGGGGATCTTCCTCGGGGAGCAGTTCTTCCGGCAGCAGCTCTTCTTCCAGTTCCAGCGGAGGCGGCTCCGGATCATCCATCGCGTCCTACGCGCTGCAGTTTGTGGGCAACCCGTACGTATATGGGGGCACCAGCCTGACCAACGGCGCGGACTGCTCCGGGTTTACCATGGCGGTGCATTCCCATTTCGGGATTTCCCTGCCCCGTACTTCCGGCGCCCAGGCGGGAGGCGGAAGGGCGGTCAGCGACTCCGAGAAGATGCCGGGAGACGTGGTCTGCTACTACGGGCATGTGGGCATCTACATAGGCAATAACCAGATCGTGCACGCCAGCACGCCGTCCAGCGGCATCAAGGTGAGCAATATGTATTACCGCAGCATCCGGTGCATCCGCAGATACTGGTAAATGCAAGGAAATCCCGCGAAAAATATTGACAAAACAATGGTCTGGATTTATCATGATATCCGATGTATTTTATACATCGGATATCTTATTATTTTTAAGAGGAGGACAACATTATGAAAAAGTTACTTTGTCTTGCACTGACAGCAGTCCTGGCTTTTTCTGCAGTTGCCTGCGGCAGTTCCGATTCTGCTGCAACGGACAGCACAACAGATGCGGCGGATGATGCAGCTGCGGCAGAGAGCGGAGACGCGGCCGCTGCTGAGGGCAGCACGCTGAAGATCGGCGGTATCGGGCCGACCACCGGAAGCGCTGCTATTTACGGAACCGCTGTTATGAACGCGGCTCAGATGGCTGTGGATGAGATTAATGCTGCCGGCGGCATCAATGGCATGCAGATTGAGTTCCGGTTTGAGGACGACGAGAACGATGCAGAGAGATCTATCAACGCATACAACACCCTGAAAGACTGGGGTATGCAGATGCTGATGGGTACCGTTACTTCTACGCCGTGTACTCAGGTCGCAGTTGAGGCTGAGGCAGATAATATGTTTATGCTGACTCCGTCCGGATCCGCAGTAGAGAGTATCGCTCCGGCAAACGCATTCCGCGTATGCTTCTCCGATCCGAACCAGGGTATGGCTTCCGCACAGTATATCGCCGAACATGATCTGGCTACGAAAGTGGCAGTGATCTATGACAGTTCCAGCGTATACTCCAGCGGTATTTATCAGACTTTCGCGGCAGAGGCTGCAAATCAGGGCATTGAGATTGTGGCCGAAGGAGCTTTCACTGCAGACAGCAACACGGACTTCTCCGTACAGCTGCAGCAGGCAAAGGAAGCAGGCGCAGAGCTGGTGTTCCTTCCGATTTACTACACAGAAGCTTCTATCATCCTGACCCAGGCAGACGGCATGGGTTATGATCCGATCTTCTTTGGATGCGACGGTCTGGATGGTATCCTTGGAGTGGAGAACTTCGATACTTCCCTGGCAGAAGGAGTTATGCTGCTGACTCCGTTCGCAGCAGACGCAGATGATGAAGCGACTCAGACTTTTGTTGCCGCTTATCAGGAACAGTTCGGCGATACTCCGAACCAGTTTGCAGCGGATGCATATGATGCGATCTACATTATCAAAGCTGCGGCTGAGCAGGCAGGCATCACCGCTGACATGAGCGTGTCTGATATGTGCGAGGCTATGAAAGTGGCCATGACCGAGATCACGGTAGACGGACTGACCGGCGCGGGCATTACCTGGTCTGCAGACGGCGAGCCGACCAAAGAGCCGAGAGCAGTACAGATCATGGACGGCGTTTACACCGCAATGTAATAGATACTGTATATAGAGGCAGTTCTTAGAACAGAGACGTTCCCTATACGGGGGACGTCTCTTTTTTTGAAAATCAAAACATGTCGTCTTGTGTTGCTTTTTATTCTATGCTATAATTGGCGGATAAGGGCAAAAGAGCCGGAATGAAACTGTAAGAGAAGAGGAGTTGAATGAAATGAGCTTTATATCCTATCTGTTGAACGGCATCAGCCTTGGCAGCGTTTATGCGATTATTGCATTGGGATATACAATGGTTTACGGCATTGCGAAGATGCTGAACTTTGCGCATGGCGACGTAATCATGGTTGGAAGCTATGTGGCATTTGTAGCGATTAACAATATGGGGCTTCCTATTCCCATATCGATACTGCTTTCAGTAATAGTCTGTACCGTGCTGGGCGTGGTGATAGAAGGGATTGCTTATCGTCCGCTCCGTCACGCGTCCAAACTGGCTGTGCTGATTACCGCGATCGGTGTCAGCTATTTCCTGCAGAATATGGCGCTCCTGATTTTTGGAGCCAATACGAAGTCTTTCACGTCCGTGGTCCAGGTCAAACCGCTGAGTCTGGCGGGAGGCCAGCTGAATATTTCCGGAGAGACAATCGTGACGATTCTGGCATGCGTGGTGATCATGATTGGTTTGATGGCGTTTATAAAATATTCCAAGGCAGGACATGCCATGCTTGCGGTATCCGAGGATGACGGCGCGGCGCGCCTGATGGGAATCAACGTGAACCGGACGATTTCACTGACCTTTGCGATCGGCTCCGCGCTGGCGGCTATTGCGGGAGTGCTGCTTTGTTCCGCTTACCCGTCGCTGACTCCTTATACCGGTTCTATGCCGGGTATCAAGGCGTTCGTGGCAGCCGTATTCGGCGGCATCGGTTCCATACCCGGAGCGTTTATCGGAGGCATTCTGCTGGGAATTATCGAGATTCTGGCAAGAGCATACATTTCTTCTCAGTTGTCAGACGCAATCGTTTTTTCTGTTCTGATCATTGTGCTGGTGGTACGTCCGACCGGTCTGATGGGAAAAGAAATTCAGGAAAAAGTGTAAGCGGAGGTGAGAGAGATGAAAAAAATGTCGAAAACAGCCAGGAACAGCCTGATTACCTACGGAATTGTAATCCTGGCGTATGTCGGTTGTGAAATCTGGATGAGATTCGGAAATATGTCCAGCCTGATGGAGGGACTTCTGGTTCCGCTCTGTGTATATGCGATCCTGGCAGTTTCTCTGAATCTGACGGTCGGCATCCTGGGAGAACTGAGTCTGGGGCACGCAGGTTTCATGTGCGTGGGAGCTTTCGCCAGCGCTACGTTTACCAAATGCATGGAACAGGCTATCCCGATTCCTACAGTCCGTTTTATTATTGCGGTGCTGATAGGAGTAATCTGTGCCGGCATCTGCGGTATTCTGGTCGGTATTCCGGTGCTTCGTCTGAGAGGCGACTATCTGGCGATTGTAACGCTTGCTTTTGGTGAGATTATCAAAAACCTGGTGAACGCGATTTATCTGGGACTTGACAGCAAGGGATTCCATTTTTCCATGAAAAGTATGCTTGAGCTGAATATGGAAGCGGATGGCATGGTTGTGATCAACGGCGCGCAGGGCATTACCGGGGCGCCTTCCGATTCGAATTTTACCCTGGGTATTATTATGCTGCTGATCACTCTTTTCATTGTGCTGAATCTGATCAATTCCAGGACAGGCCGCGCGATCATGGCGATCCGCGACAACCGGATCGCGGCGGAATCCATCGGTATTAATATAACAAAATATAAGATTATGGCTTTCAGTATTTCTGCCGCCATGGCCGGCGCGGCAGGCGTGCTGTACGCGCACAATCTGACTACTTTGACAGCCCTTCCGAAAAATTTTGGTTACAATATGTCTATTACGATTCTGGTATTTGTCGTTCTGGGCGGGATCGGAAGCATTCGCGGCTCCATGATATCCGCCGTTATCCTGACGATGCTTCCGGAGATGCTGCGTTCTCTGGACGAATACCGTATGCTGATCTACGCGGTTGTGCTGATCGCGGCTATGATTCTTACCTGGAGTCCGAAAGCGATTGAACTGAGGGAGAGGTATTCTCCGATGAAACTGCTGCGCAGGAAAGAGAAGGAGGTGCAGTGATATGCCTATGCTGGAAGTAAAAAATCTCGGTATCTCTTTCGGAGGGCTCCGCGCAGTCGATGATTTTAATCTTTCGATCGAAAAAGGGGAGCTTTACGGATTAATCGGACCGAATGGAGCCGGAAAGACTACGGTATTTAATATGCTGACCGGAGTTTACAAGCCGACGGATGGAAAAATCCTTCTGGACGGAGAAGACGTGACCGGGAAGAAAACCATTGAGCTGAATAAAGAAGGAATCGCGAGGACTTTTCAGAATATCCGTCTTTTTTCGGATCTTTCGGTGCTGGATAACGTAAAAGTAGCACTTCATAACCAGAAAGAATTTACTTATTCGGCTTTGACAGGAATACTGCGGCTGCCGCGCTTCTATCGGCTGGAGAAGGAGATGGACGAGCGCGCCATGGAGCTCCTGGAAGTTTTCGGACTGGATAAAGAGGCCGGTTATAAAGCGTCCAATCTGCCTTACGGCAAGCAGCGGGAGTTGGAGATTGCCAGAGCTATGGCGACAAACCCGAAGCTTTTGCTGCTGGACGAGCCGGCCGCGGGCATGAATCCTAACGAGACACAGAGTCTGATGAATACGATCCGTTTTGTACGGGATAAATTTAATATGACGATTCTTCTGATCGAACATGATATGAAACTGGTATCTGGCATCTGCGAGAGACTGACTGTACTGAATTTCGGTCAGGTGCTCGCCAACGGAGACACGGAAGAGGTCCTGAAGGATCCGAAGGTGATCACCGCATATCTGGGAGAATAGGAGGAACGCGAAGATGGCTATGCTTGAGATCAAAGACCTGAGTGTCTATTATGGCGTGATTCAGGCTTTAAAAGGAATCTCTTTCGAGGTCAACGAAGGAGAGGTCATCGCGCTGATCGGCGCTAACGGAGCAGGAAAAACAACGACGCTCCATACTGTTTCCGGACTGATTGCGCCAAAGAGCGGCAGCGTGATTTTTGAGGGGCAGGATATTACGAAAACGCCGGCTCATAAAATTGTTTCTATGGGAATGGCGCATGTGCCTGAGGGGCGAAGAGTTTTTGCCTCTTTGAGCGTGCTTCAGAATCTGCGGTTAGGCGCGTATACGAGAAATGACAAGGAAGAGATTGAAGAAAGTCTCCGGAAGGTTTACAAAAGATTCCCGAGACTGGAAGAAAGAAAGAACCAGCCGGCAGGTACCCTGTCAGGCGGAGAGCAGCAGATGCTGGCTATGGGACGCGCGTTGATGTCCAATCCCCGCATTATCCTGATGGACGAGCCGTCCATGGGTCTTTCGCCGATTCTGGTGAATGAGATCTTTGATATTATCAAGGAGGTCAGCGCCGGCGGAACAACGGTACTGTTAGTGGAGCAGAATGCGAAGAAGGCGCTTTCTATCGCGGACAGAGGGTATGTGCTGGAGACAGGGCGTATCGTCCTGGAAGGAAAAGCGCAGGAGCTTTTGAATAATAAGTCTGTGCAATCGGCATATCTGGGTGAATAAAGCGAAAAGTGTACAAAAACAGGGGCCGAATTATGTGAGAATGAACAATTGCCATGTGGGATATTTACGGTAAAATAAGAAAGTAACCGTTAGATGTAACAAATCAGTATAGTATTGAGGTGGTAAGAATGAAAATGCAGAAAATGGAAATCACGAGAAGGATGTATGAAGCAGGAGCCCTCGCGGTAGTAAGAGCCGAGACTCTGGAGAGAGCCAGCGAGATCGCAGAAGGCTGCATCAAGGGCGGCGTGCCTGTAATGGAGATGAGCTTTACGCTGAACAATGCGGGTGAGGTTATTAAAGGCCTGAGAGAAAAATACGGGGATGATCTGATCGTGGGAGCAGGTACGGTACTGGATGCCGAGACGGCGAGACATGCGGTTCTCTGCGGCGCTCAGTTTGTCATCGCTCCGAACTATGATGAAGGCGTTGCAAAGGTATGCAACCGCTATCAGATTCCTTATGCTCCGGGATGCACCAGCGTAACGGAAGCAGTGAACGCGCTGAGCATGGGAGCGGCTTTTATTAAAGCATTTCCGATTTCTGATTTTTATGGTCCGAAGCTGGCAAAAGTCTTCAAGACTCCGATCCCGACCATGCCGATTATGGCCAGCGGCGGAATCAACCTGGAGAACCTGGAGACCTGGCTGGAGAGCGGCGCGGACGTATGCGGATTCGGCGGCCTTCTGACCAAGGGAACCTCTGAAGATATCGCGGCCAATGCGAAGAAAATCCACGATATTATCGCAGCATTCAGAAATAAATAAAACAGATGACAGCGCGTGGGCGGATATTACAATCCGCCCGCTTTTTTTATGCATTTTATAAAACAAAATGACGGTTTAAATATTTGGCGATCCAGAATATAAATAAAAAATACCTAATTGGAAACTTATTCCGGAAAAACTGTTAAATGATTTGTACAAAAACATAAAAATGGTCTGTTTTTTTGGGTCAGACGAACATAGGAAAGGAAAGCCTCTTTTGATAAGATATCAATAAAAGGAGGAATGAGATATGAGTATTGTTTTAACTCGAGTGGATTTTCGTCTGATCCATGGCCAGGTGATCACCAGATGGCTGACACAGTGCCAGATCAACGAAATCGTAACGGTTGACACTGCTCTCAGCAAGGACGAGTTCATGCAGGACGTGTTCAAGATGGCGGCTCCCAAGGGAGTGAAAATCAAGATTCTTGACATCGACACAGCAGTGAAACAGCAGCAGGAAGGCGCATTTGACGCGAATCGTGTACTGATGCTGTTCAAGAGCGTGAAAGAGCTGAGCGATGCATGCAAGGCCGGTCTGAAGCTGGAAGAGGTGCAGATCGGAGGCCTTGGCGGAGGCCCGGGCAGAAAAGCGGTGAACAACGCGATCACGCTGGATCGCGCGGACGCGGATACGCTGCTTGACCTGGAAAAGGACGGCATCAAGATCTATTTCCAGACCACGCCGGATTATCCGTCGATTACCTTGCAGCAGGCAGTTGCAAAACTTTAATTAAAGAGGGGGACAAAAGAAATGGACATGATAGTAAAAGCCGCATTGGTAGGCTTGCTCTACTGGATTTCCATGGGGCGCGCGCAGTATTATTTCTCGTTTGCGTTCCGTAAACCGGTCGTACTGGGTGTGTTCATCGGACTGGTATTCGGAGACGTGCAGGCCGGACTGCTCTATGGAGCAACGATCCAGCTCATGTGGATGGGCGGTATCGAGGCAGGCGGAAACATCCCGAGCGACCAGGGTCTGGCGACCTGTATCGCGGTTCCGGCAGCCATCATGGGCAACCTGGACGCAGGAGCAGCCGTAGCGCTGGCAGTGCCGTTCGGCGCGCTGGGCGTTTTGATCAACAACGTAAGACGTACCATCAACTCTTTCTATAACACGAAAGCTGACCAGTTCATCGAAAGAGGCGAGTACGACAAAGTATCCAAGATGTGCTTCATCCTTCCGTGGCTGACCAACGGAGTCCTTTATTTCACTCCGGTGTTCATCGCTACCTGGCTTGGAAACAACGTGGTGCAGGCGTTCATCAACGCGGTGCCGCAGTGGGCAATGGACGGCCTGACCAATGCAGGAAACATGCTTCCGGCATTAGGTTTCGCGCTGACGATCGTGGTAATGGGAAAACAGAAGTATCTGCCGTTCTTCGTGCTCGGATTCTTCCTGTATTCTATCCTGGGATTCTCGATGCTGACCGGCGCGGTACTGGCACTTTGCCTGGCAATGATCGCATCACTCTTTGTACAGACTGAGGAGGTGGAAGCATGAGCGAAGTAACGACGACGCAGGCAGCTGCGCAGGAGACAAAATCCGTGATTACCAAGATGGACCTGCTGAAAGCATGGTTCAAATGGTGTACCGCCGTTGAGGTACCTGTAAGTTTCGATAGAATGCAGGCTCTTGCTTTTGGTTATTCCATGAACAAGATCCTGAGAAAGCTCTACAAGGACGATCCGGAAGAGCTGAAAAACGCCATGAGACGCCACCATTCCATGTTCAATACGAACTGTGACTGGGGTAGCATTATCCATGGTATCACGATCTCCCTGGAGGAGCAGCGCGCCGCAGGCGAGGACATCTCCCCGGAAGTGATCCAGTCTCTGAAACTTGGTCTTATGGGACCGCTGGCCGGTATCGGCGACAGCGTGGACCAGGGTATCGTAGCTACGATCCCGCTGGCTATCTTTGTCCCGATGGCTCTGAACGGAAGCGTATGGGCTGCGTTCATGCCGGGTCTGATCTATCTGGCATGGTCCTACGGATGGTCCTGGTTCCTGTTCCAGAAAGGTTATTCTCTTGGTAGAAAGGCAGTGCTGGAGATTCTGCATTCCGGTATGATCAAGAAAGTAATCGATATCGCAAGTATCGTAGGTCTGTTCATGATCGGCTGTCTGTCGGCATCCTACGTCAAGGTTACGACGGCGCTGACCTATGTGAACAACGACACGACGGTAGCTCTGCAGGATACGTTAAACGGTATCCTCCCGAACCTTCTGCCGTTCTGTGTAGTTATGGGCATGTACCTGTACATAACCAAACGCGGACCGAAGTATTTAAGACTGATGGTTTATACCATGGTAATCGCAATTGTACTGACATTCTTCGGAATTATCTAATTGAAATGACTGCGTGGGGGCAAACCTGCAATAGCGGGTTTGCCCCGCTGAATATAGGAGGAAAGACAGATGAAGGTTTTGATTACCCCGAGAGGGTTTGCCAATTACGGCGTGGACATCGTAAAAGAGATGGAAGCAAAAGGCGTAGACGTACATTACAATGACACAGGAAAACAGTATACGCCGGAGCAGTTCCTGGAGCTGGCAAAGGACGCGGACGGAATCATCGTGGGCGTGGATGTGATGGACCGCGCCATGATGGAACAGTGCCCGAACCTGAAAGTGGTATGCAAATTCGGCGTTGGTACGGATAATATCGACCTGGAATACGCAAAAGAAAGAGGAATCTATGTGGGAAGGACCGTGGGATCCAACTCCATCGCCGTGGCCGAGCATGTGGTGGCGCTGATGTTCGCGGAATCCAAGAACCTTTATACCAGCATCCGCGATGTGAAAAACCACGGATGGAACAAGCCTACCGGCCGCGAGATCAACGGAAAGACGCTGGGCATCATCGGCTTCGGCCAGATCGGAAAGCACCTGGCGCAGTTTGCGGTGGGTTTGGGCATGAAAGTGCTGGCATACGATGTGTTCGAGATCCCGGATGAAGTGGCGGAACAGTACCATGTGACGAAAGCGACACAGGATGAGATTATTGAGAACAGTGATTTTATTTCTCTGCACGTGCCGCTGCTGGATTCTACCAGAGATATGATCTCCACAAACGAACTGAAGAGAATGAAGAAAGACGCCTGCCTGATCAATGCGGCAAGAGGCGGAATTGTTAATGAAAAAGCTCTGTATGAAGCGCTGGTGAACCATGAGATCCGTTCGGCATGCTTCGACGTATACAGTGATGAGCCGCCTAAAGCGGACGATCCTCTGGTCGCGCTGGATAATTTCCTGCTGACCCCGCATACGGCAGCCCGTTCGAAAGAGTCTGAGAGAAGAACCTGCGAGATGTCTTCTCAGATTGTGATGGAACAGCTGCTCGGAAAATAATATCATACATGAATTCTGGAGGGATAAGATGGCTAAATTTAATATTGTAATCGCAACACATGGGAGATTTGGCGAAGAATTGGTGAAATCAGCAGAGATGATCACCGGAAAGATGGAAAACGTACAGGTGCTGTCTTTGCTGCCGACCATGTCTTTTGAGGACTTTATGAAACAGGCAGATGAGATTCTTGCCAAAACAGAGCAGCCGATGATTGTGCTTACAGATCTGTTCGGAGGAACCCCCTGCAATGTATTTACGGCACTCAGCCGGAAATATCATCACGATGTGGTCAGCGGAGTCAATCTTTCCATGCTGATTGATTTGTATGTAACCACGCTGAATATGGATGACGGTGACGTGAACGTGGAAGAACTGGCTGAGAACTGTATTGCCACGTTGAAAGAAAGCGGTGTGCATACAAACAAACGTCTGGATGACGAGGAATAGAGAAACGTATTTCCTGCTGTATGATAAGCAGATTGACCCCTGAGAAAGACTTGTATACAAAAGATATGAATTCTGCTATAATAATCAGATAAGCGTTGATGCATAGGAATTCGTTTCCGCAGATAAGGCACGGTTAGAGGGGCAAAATGATTATTGACAGCGTTTTTAAAGAGTTTATCAATGTGGTGCGTGAAAATAAGAATTATACCATAGGCCTCCTGAATGGAGAGGGAGATGTGGTGGACTGCAGCGATGCAGCGCTGATCGGCGCGCATCGGGATATTGGCAGCCCGGATTCCTGCAATTTGTATTATCCGGTCAAAGCGAAAAATTTTGATTACGGATATTTGTGGCTGAGCGGAAGAGACGAGAATTTAGGTCTGATGGGGAATTTGATCAGTGATTCCCTGAATATCCGCCTTACTTACGAGATTACGCAGAGCACATTGAAACAAAATATTACAGAGGACGACAGGCTGGTTAAGCTGCTGTTGGATGAAGAATCTTTTGATATGAACCGTATTCTGGGTCTGATTGAAGAAATGGGTTTTGATCAGACCCGGTCAAGGGTTGCGATCTATATTGTAAATGAACAGGGATTTGACAATCGTAAGATCGCAAAATTAAAGCTGATGCCGGAAGGAGAGGATAACCTCTGTTCTTTGCTGAGCCGGTATGCGCTCCTTATTTTTAAGGCGGTTCCTGAAAATATGGAAAACCAGCAGCTGAAAAGTCATATCGGAAAGTTTCTGCGGATGCTGAAAGACCTGGACGTGACAGGAGACGGTTACTGGATCGGGTCTGTACAGCGTAAACTCAGAAACTATAAGGAAAGCTATCGTCATTGTCTCTGGCTGAAAGACAACGAGAAAGAGAGCCGTGACAGAATAGTCTGGTTTATGGATTTTCTGTACGACTATTTTATGTCAGAGATTAAACTGAATGATGTACGGGATGTATTTGATTATTATCACGATTTTGGAAAAGATACGGATATTGATGAGCTGATCCAGATCGCGGATTCTCTTCTGTCCAACAATTTCTATATTTCCCAGACTGCGGAAAGCCTGTATCTGCATAAGAATACTCTTGTATATAAATTAAAAAAATATGAAGAGTCATTCCATATTGATATCAGAGGAGATTTCAAAGGGAGGTTCCTGTTTGTCCTGATTTCTGCATCTTTGAAAGAATATCGGAAGAGACGGCGGGTGGGTGAAGAACTATGAGTATGAAGATCGTGCTGGCGCGTGTGGATAAGAGGCTGCTGCACGCAACTGTTACGCTGAACTGCGACCCTTTTCTGAATGCGGATTATGTGGCGGTTGTGGGGTCGGAGTACGATAATGATCCTTTTATTGTCAGCGTTATGCAGTTGTGCCTTCCAAAAACAATGAAGGTGAAGATCCTGACGGAAGAGGGACTTTTGGATTTTCTGAATCAGAATGATACGTCCAGAGCTTCAACGGTGCTGGTAATTTTTAAAGATCTTGCCAGCGTCCGGGAGAGCGTGAAGAGAGGATTCTATGTGGAGGAGATCCAGATGCCGTATCCGACTTTGTCCGTGGCGCCCAAGAATCTGACAGACTATTTTTCGAAAGAAGAACTGGAAGACATTGATTATATTCAGGAGCAGAATATCCGGTTCTATTTTCAGACTACGCCGTTTCAGGCAAAAGATTACGGGAGCTTCTGCAAGTGATGGAGAGTAATATGAGAGATAAGATTGAAGAAGTGGGAATCCATTTTTCCAAAAGAAGATCGAATCGCGACAAATATCGCTTCATGAACCGTCTGGTAAGCTGCCTGAAAGAGGCAGGGTGTCGGATGGATATGATGGAGGCAGGGGATAAACACAGCCAGAGTCACCATCTGGTAACGGGAGATTTAAATAAAAGCCGGAGAGTGTTTCTTGCTGCTTATGACACCGGGAGCAAAATGCTGGTTCCGGGGTATCGTTACACGCCGCTTGATTCCAGGCGGAATTTCCGGGAAGAGATGAAAAATATAGCAGCGTATTCTCTGCTTACGCTGATCATAGCAGTGCTGGCTGTGTATCTGACCAGAATGTTCTGGGGCGGGAGCATGGCTGTGCGGGCATTGATTGTCATGATAGACATTATTGCGGTCCTGTTGGTATTCCGTTGGATGAAGAAACCGGATAACAAGGTAAATATGAATCGGAACAGCGGTGCGGTAGCGGTGCTGTATTCGAGCGCTGAAAAATCTAAAGACGGCTGTTTCCTTTTTGTGGATAACGGTGTTGTGAGCAACCAGGGGTTTTACGAGGTGTCCGAGCGGATGAAGAGTCAGGATGCGGTGGTTCTGGACAGCGTGGCCGGCGACGGGGATCTTTTCCTGGTATGCAAAGAACAAAATAAAAAGAAAGCAGAGGAAATGGCGAAGGCGTTTGCCTGCCGGATACGCGTATGGCCTCTGTCGGAAGAAGAATATAAGAATACTCCTCTCGAAGGGTTCCAGAACGGATATATACTTACTGCGGGGGAGGAGAAAAACGGGAAAATATATGTACGGCACGCCCGCACTTCCGCAGATATGGATTTGAATATAGAACGGATGGAACAGATCCGTGATGGAATCCTGAAGCTGGTATAGACAGGCGATAAAAACAAGGGAACGGCGCAGAAGCCGTTCTCTTTTTCGTATGGTTGACCGCCCGGTGAGTTTCGGATATACTGATAAGAGACCATAACAAGGAGGGCATCGATGATGGGGAAATGGTATGAGAGCGCGGTGTTTTATCACATGTATCCGTTGGGGATGCTGGGAGCGCCAAAACAAAATGATGGAGGGGAGGTTGTGCACCGGCTCCCGGAACTGCTGCCATGGGCAGACCATATCCGGGATCTGGGTTGTACGGCAGTTTATATCGGACCGTTGTTTGAATCTGCTTCCCACGGGTATGATACCAGAGACTATAAGCTGGTAGACCGCCGTCTGGGGGACAATGAAGACTTGAAACAGTTTGTGGAGTATTGTCATGAGAACAATATCCGGGTAGTGGTGGACGGTGTTTTTAACCATACCGGGAGAGAGTTCTGGGCGTTCCGGGATATTCAGCAGAACAGGGAACATTCGCCGTACTGCGGCTGGTATCAGGAACTGAGTTTTCAGGGCGATACCTGCTATCATGACGGATTCTGGTATAAGGCCTGGCGAAACTGCTTTGAACTGGCCAACCTGAATCTGCGCGATCAGGGAGTACGGGAGCACCTGTTCGACGTGGTTCGTTTCTGGATTCATGAATTCGGGATTGACGGTATCCGCCTGGACTGCGCGGATTGTCTGGACTTCGATTTCATGAGAGATCTGCGCAGGGTGACAGATGGGGAGAAAGAAGATTTCTGGCTGATGGGCGAAGTGATTCATGGAGATTACAGCCGCTGGACGGCAGACGGTCTGCTGCATTCAGTGACGAATTATGAATTGCATAAAGGATTATACTCCGGTCATAATGATCATAATTATTTTGAGATCGCCCATACGATCCGGAGGCAGTTTGATGCGAACGGAGGTATTTACCGGGGTAAGAAGCTGTATTCCTTTGTGGATAATCATGATGTGGACAGGATTGCCAGTAAACTGAATGTGAAACAGCATCTGCCGCTGGTCTGGATGCTTCTGTACACGCTGCCGGGGATACCGTCTGTATATTACGGAAGCGAATGGGGGATCGAGGGCAGGAAAGAGGGAGCGAATGATGATCCGCTGCGCCCGGCTCTGGATCTGAAAAAAATGCAGGCGGCTCCTCCGGCAGAGGAGATTCCGGGTCTGTTGAAAATACTGGGAAAACTGAAAAAAGAATGTCCGTATCTGACAGATGGAGTGTATCGGGAACTGCATCTTACCAACCGGCAGTATGCGTTTGCGAGGATTTCAGACGGGAAAGCGGCGGTGATTGCGGTAAACTGTGATGACGCGCCGGCACAGTTCTCTTTTCCGAATCCGATTGGTAAAAATTGCTGCAAAGATGTATTTTTAGGGTGTGAAAAATCGGTAGAATGTGATAAAATAGCTGTATCATTAGACGGAAATTCGGGCAGTATTTTCCTGTTCGAATAAGAGGGGAAAGCTTATGGGTAAGAATGTGGAAAACGCAGCAGTTAAAGAACGGCCGTGGTGTATGGTGACAGATATGGATCAGTATCTGTTTGGTCAGGGGACCCACTATGAGATCTACAAAAAGCTGGGAGCGCATCTGACAGAGTACGACGGAGAAAAGGGCGTTTATTTCGCTGTCTGGGCTCCGCACGCGAAACGTGTGCGCGTAATCGGCGAGTTCAACCGCTGGGGGACCGACGGATATGAGATGACCCGCCTGGAACCTTTGGGAATCTATGAGGCGTTTGTGCCGGGACTGACAGAAGGCTGTATGTATAAATATCTGATTGAAACGCAGAAAGGGGAATACCTTTATAAAGCGGATCCATTTGCGTTTTATGCGGAAAAACGCCCGGGAAACGCGTCCCGTGTAGCAGATATCGATCATTTTCAGTGGAATGACGAGAAATGGATGGAGGAGAGAAAAAACTGGAACGGTCCGGAAGAACCTATGACTATATATGAGGTGCATCCGGGCTCCTGGCGGCGCCATCCCCATGAAGAAGACGAAGATGGTTTTTACAATTACCGGGAACTGGCGGTAGAACTGACAAAATATGTGAAAGATATGGGCTATACCCATGTGGAACTGATGGGAATTGCAGAGCATCCGTTTGACGGCTCGTGGGGATATCAGGTGACGGGGTATTACGCTCCTACCTCCAGGTATGGTACGCCGGCAGACTTTCAGTATATGATTGAGTATCTGCATAAACATAACATCGGTGTGATCCTGGACTGGGTGCCCGCTCATTTTCCGAGAGACAGCTATGGTCTTGCGAATTTTGACGGCACACCGCTGTTTGAACATCCGGATAGCCGGAGAGGAGAGCATCCGGACTGGGGAACCAAGATTTTCAATTATGAGAAGTCCGAAGTACGCAACTTTCTGATCGCGAACGCGCTGTACTGGTTAAGCCAGTATCACATTGACGGACTGAGAGTGGATGCGGTGGCCTCCATGCTGTATCTGGATTACGGAAAGAGAGATGGACAGTGGCTTCCTAATAAGTACGGCGGAAAAGAAAATCTGGATGCGATCTGGTTTTTCCATCATCTCAATTCTGTTATCTCGGGCAGGAAAGACGGTTCTATGATCATTGCGGAAGAATCTACAGCCTGGCCCGGCGTCACGAAGAGCGTGGATGAGGACGGCCTGGGATTCACTTTTAAATGGAATATGGGCTGGATGAATGATTTCCTGGAATATATGAAGCTGGATCCGTATTTCCGCAAGGACAATCATAATAAAATGACCTTCGCCATGAGTTATGCGTACAGCGAAAATTATATATTGGTGTTGTCTCATGATGAAGTGGTGCATTTGAAATGCTCCATGCTGAACAAGATGCCGGGATATCTGGTGGACAAATTTGCCAATCTGCGTGCCGGATATGCGTTTATGTTCGGACATCCGGGAAAAAAGCTGCTGTTTATGGGCAACGAGTTTGCCCAGCTGCGGGAATGGAGCGAAGCAAGAGAACTGGACTGGTATCTGCTGAAAGAAGACCTTCATATGCAGATGCAGAATTATGTAAAAGCGCTTCTGCATATGTATACAAAGTACCGTTGCCTGTATGAATTGGACGACAGTTGGAAAGGTTTTCAGTGGATCAACGCGGATGACTGCTTTAGAAGCATTTTCAGTTTTGTCCGGTACAGTAAGACAAAACGAAAGAGTTTGCTGTTTGTGATCAATTTTACTCCTATGGAACGGGCCGATTACCGGGTGGGCGTTCCTAAGAAAAAGAAATATAAACTGGTGCTGGACGGAGATTCGCCGGAGTTTGGCGGCAACGGACGGGAAAAGCCACAGATCTATGAGGCGCAGAAAGGCGCGTGCGACGGTCAGAAATATTATCTGGACTATCCGCTGTCTCCGTATGGAGTGGCAGTATTTGAATTTTAACGATTTTGCGCAGCCCCGACAGAAACACTTCTGTCGGGGCTTTCTGCCGGGTTGCTTTAATGGCTTCTTTACGATTTCTTTATAAAATCCTAAAAAAGTCATCACGCATTGGACACATTTGTCTGGCATAGTATAACCTGTAAACAGTAAGCCAACTGTATCATTCAAAAGGAGGAGATAAGATTATGAAAAAAAGATGGTTTACATTATGCTGCATAGGAGTGATTACGGCATTCGCCATGGTAGGATGCGGATCCTCTTCCACGGAAAGCACTACGGATTCTACGGTTACAGAGGAGACGACGACCGATGAAGAGACTGCGGCTGATGAAAGCGCAGCCGATGAAGCTGTAACTGATGAAACCGAGGATGCGGCTGGGGAAACGACCGACGCGGCAGAGCAGGAAGAAGTGCCGGCAGCTGGCGAGGAACAGGAAGAAGTACCGGCGGCTGGCGAGGAGCAGGAAGAAGTACCGGCAGCCGGCGCGGAGGACGGGACTGAGGATACTGCCGCAGAAGAGGATGCTTCCGCAGCAGACAGCGGAGAGGATACTGCCGCAGAAGAAGATACTGCTGCAGCAGAATAAGTCATTCTCCGGCGATGATTTTCGGGATTTTGCGCATATCGGCCGCAATGTCCGTGAAAGAACTGAAATAACTGCCGATAATTTTCCTGGTATTTGCCAGACAATATAGATCCAACAAGGCATCCTGGATGCCCTCGGCGCTGTCTCTGCGGAGACAGCGTTTTTCATTGGAAAGAATACGTCCGGGAAAGGCCGCTCGGATGATCCGTTCTTCTTCCAGGTCGTCCGTGGCCAGATAGAAACGGGTGTCCGGGTCGCTGTCCAGCTCTTTTTTCATACATTCAATAAAACATTCCGTAGAACTTTTCCCGATGGCGGGACGGTTGTCGGTGCGGCGGATGTGTATGCCTACGCAGGAAGGTCCGAATCCGGAAGTCATGGATTCAATCCGTTTCCGCATTTTTTCTGTGGGACAGAACAGATGATAATCTTTGGCCGGATAAAATTGTTCCCAGGTGAAAATATAAATATTGCTTCGGAGGCCTTGCACATAATCCGCTGTCAGCCGGCCGTCCGGACTGCGGTGGGCCAGAATCTCCTCGTTGGTCAGATAGGTACGGGCTGTTTTCTGATAAAAGAGTTTCCGCGGACTGGCGACGGACCGGATGTCGGTGATCTGGAATTCTTTTACCGGCTGAAACAGGTCTTCAAAGGGGCAATTCAGTTCCGAATTGCAGTTCCAGAGGACCAGAAGGCGCTCTTTTCGTTCCTGCGCCAGCTGCCATCCGGAATTAATCACCCGCATTCTATTGCATAAACCGCCTGAAGGTTGTATGATTATCATTGATTTACCTCGCTCATTTTTTGTTATAGTATATCACAGAAAGGATGCGCGGACAACGGCGCGCGGAACAGGGGATTGAAAGTTTTGCAGATCAACACCGTATGCGGGAGCGGAAGCGTGGGCCGTATTACGGTGGATATTTACCACATATTGGAGAAAAACGGGGACAGCCCTCTGATCGCTTACGGCAGACGCGGTGCGCCGGACGGACTGAATACCTGGAAATTTGGCGGAAAACCGGATATGGCAAAACATGTGCTGGCAACTTTTTTCAAAGGCGAGCACGGCTTTTCTTCCGCGGGGCAGACCAGAAAGCTGATCCGGAAAATAGAAGACTGGGATCCGGATGTGATCCATTTGCATAATATTCATGGATTTGTTCTTCAGACAGAATTGTTGTTCAGCTATCTCAAAAAAGCGGGGAAACCCGTGGTCTGGACACTTCATGACTGCTGGCCCTACACCGGTCATTGCGCGTTTTATGACTACACCGGCTGTGAAGGATGGAAAAGCGGATGCAGAAACTGCCGGGAATACCGCAGAACATATCCTTATGCGTTGTTTCGCAACCGGACGGCCCGGAATTTTGAAAGGAAAAAGGCTGCGTTTACCGGGGTACCATGTCTGACTGTGGTGACGCCGTCCAGGTGGCTGGCCGGACAGGTGGAACAGTCGTTTCTTGGGGAATATCCTGTAAAAGTGATCCCGAATGGGATTGACCTGGAGAATTTTTCTCCGGGAGAAAATGATCTGCGGGAAAAGCTGGAGTTAAATGGGAAATATGTGATCCTGGGAGTTGCCAACGTATGGGAGAGGAGAAAGGGGCTGACATATTTTCTGGATCTGGCAGAAACTCTTCCGGAAGAATGCAGGATTGTGCTGGCAGGGCTCAGCAAAAAGCAGAAAAGAAGATTGCCTTCTTCTGTGGTTGGCATAGAAAGGACTTCCAGCGTAAAAGAACTGGCCGAATATTACTCTATGGCCGATGTATTTGTAAACGCCACGCTGGAGGATAATTTTCCTACGACAAATCTGGAGGCGCTGGCCTGCGGGACACCTGTAATTACATTTGATACGGGCGGAAGTCCGGAAAGTCTGGATGAAAGCTGCGGGAGAGTCGTGCCCAAAGGCGATATACGGGCACTGCGGCAGGCGATCCTGGAAGAACGGACGCACCCAAAAGAGAGCAAAGCCTGCCGGAAAAGAGCGGAAAAATATGATAAATACGGCCGGTTTCAGGAGTATGCGGAACTGTATCACAGCCTGACGGCCAGGGAGAATACATGAACAGACTGCCAAAAGTGTCGTTGATTACGGCAACCTACAATGACGTATCCAACCTGGAGAGAATTATGGAACAGGCGATGCGTCAGGACTACGAAAATATAGAATATGTGATTGTGGACGGAGGATCTACGGACGGGACGACAGAGTTGATCGGCCGGCTGGAAAAACAGATGCCGGAAAAAGTCCGTTGGATCTCGGAACCGGACCGCGGGATTTACGATGCGATCAATAAGGGAATTTCCATGGCTACAGGCGATATCATCGGATGCTGTTTTGACCGTCTGGCGTCTGAACATGTGATCAGCCGTATGGTGGACGCCATACTCCGGGAAGGGACAGACGGGGTTCATGGAGATCTCTGCTACATGGACGGAGAGCGGATCGTTCGAAAATGGCATCAGGGGCAGGGAAGCATCCGTACAGGCTGGCTGCCGGGGCATCCGACTTTATATCTGAGACGGGAAGTCTATGAACGTTTCGGGGTGTACCGGACCGATTACCGTATATCGGCGGACTATGAATTTATGGTCCGCATTTTATACCGAAGCCAGGTAAGACTTTCCTATATTCCGGATATACTGGTATATATGTCCTATGGAGGGACCAGCACAGGCAGTTTTGGCGCTTATCTGGAGTCCTTAAAAGAAGGGCACCGCGCATTGAAAGAGAACGGAGTTCCTTTCGCCTGGTTTACGGATCTCTGCCGGATCTGCAGGGTACTGCTGCAGTTTGTGCAGAGATAATTCCCGATGCTGGAAAAAACAGGCTATGTATGATATAATTTGGCGAAGAGATTGTACAGGAGTATTATTATATGAAGAAGCTTGTCATTATTCCCGCGTATAACGAGTCCGGAAGCATTCTCCAGGCCGTGAAGGATATCCGGGAGCATGCGCCGGGATTTGACTATCTGGTGATCAATGACTGTTCTACCGACGATACATTGGATATATGCCGGAGGGAAGGATTGAATTACGTGAATCTTTCCGTAAATCTGGGAATTGGCGGCGCGGTGCAGACCGGTTATCTGTACGCGTGCCGGAACGGATATGATGTGGCGGTTCAGTTTGATGGGGATGGCCAGCATGACGCGGCTTATCTGGAGAAGATGGCTGAGGAACTGGTGAGTACATCCAGCGACATGGTGATTGGATCCCGGTTTATTGAAAAAGAGGGATTTCAGTCTTCAGGACTGCGCAGGATCGGCATCCGTTATTTTACCGTGCTGATCCGTATTCTGACGGGAAAACGCGTGACGGACCCGACTTCCGGCATGCGTATGGTAAACAGGGATGTGATGCGTATCTACGCGGAGAACTATCCGAAGGATTATCCGGAACCGGAAAGTGTGGTGGCGATTCTGCGGAAAGGGAAAAAGGTAACGGAAGTACCGGTGGTCATGCGTGAGCGGAGGGAAGGAACTTCTTCGATTCACGGATTCAAAACGGTATATTATATGGTGAAAGTAACGCTGGCCATCTGCATGGAGAGGCTGAGAGGGTAAACCGGGAGGAAGACAGATATGATGACGGTAAGACTGCAGGTTGTGATCGCCGCTGCGATTCTGGTGGTGCTGGCGGTTCTGGTCAATATGATACGGCGAAAAAGTCTGGAATTGAAATACGCTCTGCCATGGATGCTGGTGATGGCGGCGTTGTTTGTGTTTGCCTGCGCGCCTCAGCTTCTGAATGTGGTATCAGAGTTTCTGGGCATCTATGCGCCGGTAAACATGATTTTCTTTCTGGGATTTTGTTTTTCGCTTCTGATTATTTTTTCCCTGACGGTAGCGTTGTCGAGACTGTCCAACAGCGTGCGCACGTTGGATCAGATCGTGGCTCTGAACGAGAAAAAACTGGAGGAGCTGGAACAGGAACTGGAGAAGACGAAACAGAAGACAGAAGAGTGACGTCTGCCGCACAGGCGTGGAGGAGATATGGAAAGAAAGAGAAAGCAGATTTTATACTTGGTAATTCCCTGTTACAATGAGCAGGAGGTGCTGCATGAGACGGCCAGAAGATTGAGAGAGAAGATGGAAAGCCTGATGGAGAGAGAGATGATCTCCAGGGAAAGCCGGATCATGTTTGTCAATGACGGTTCCAGGGATCGTACCTGGGAGATTATCCGGGAGCTGCATGAGAGCGACCCGATCTATCAGGGCGTCAAGCTGTCCAGAAACCGGGGGCACCAGAACGCGCTTCTGGGCGGACTGATGACGGCGAAGGAATATGCGGATATGGTGATTTCCATGGACGCAGACCTGCAGGATGACATAGATGTGGTCGACCAGTTTGTGGAAAAATATTATGAAGGCTGCGAGATCGTCTACGGCGTCCGCAGCGCGCGGAAAACGGATACATTCTTTAAACGTTTTACTGCGGAAGGATTTTATAAATTGATCAATTTTATGGGAGGCGAAGTGGTTTTCAATCATGCAGACTACCGCCTCATGAGCCGCCGCGCGCTGGATGAGCTGGCGAAATATAAAGAGGTCAATCTGTTCCTGCGCGGAATTGTGCCGATGATCGGATTTCAGACGGGAATAGTGACTTATGAGCGGCATGAGCGATTCGCGGGCGAATCCAAGTATCCGCTGAAGAAGATGCTGGCGTTGGCAGTGGACGGCATCACATCACTGAGCATCAAGCCGATCCGGGCGATCGTGCTGCTGGGGATGTTGATTTTTCTTTGCAGTATTGCCATGCTGATTTATTCTCTGGTACAGCATTTCCTGGGGAATACCAGTATCGGCTGGACTTCTTTGATCGTATCTATCTGGGCGATCGGAGGCCTGCAGCTTCTTGCCATCGGAGTGATCGGGGAATATATCGGCAAGATTTATCTGGAGACCAAGGAAAGGCCCAAATATATTATAGAAGAAGTGTTAAGATAGGAGCCCGGATATGGACCGATATGTGAGAAACCTGCTGAGCAGGAAAATATCCTTTGGAAAACAGGAGACCAGGGTATCGGAATGGCTGTTTCTGGCGGCGCTCACGATGCTGGCCGTGGCGCTGCGTATTTCCGTGCGGTCTTTTGTGGCGGACGACTGGAGTGTCTACTGGAGCGCCTGGCTGGCGGAACTGGAAGCAGACGGATTTAAAGCGGTTGCGGGAAATTTTTATGATTATGCGCCTCCGGTCATGTATATTCTGTATCTGATCACATTGCTTCCTATCAATGCCATGACGGCTTTTAAAGGATTGTGCTGTCTGCTGGAGCTGATCGGGGCTGCGGTGATCGCGGGGATCGTGAAAGAGTGTACAGGAAGCGCGAAAAAGGCTCATTTGTCGTATGGGATTTTTCTTTTTCTCCCGACGGTGATCCTGAACGCGTCGGTCTGGTCCCAGTGCGATATTATTTATACTTTGCTGATTCTTTGCAGCGCATATTTCATGCTGAAGAACCGTACCTGGACCGGCATGTGGTTTTACGGCGCGGCTTTTGCGGTAAAACTGCAGACCTTGTTTATCTTTCCGCTGCTGGTGATTCTGTGGGTAAGAAAAAGGCTGGATCTGAAACACTTTATTACGATTCCGGTTATGTATCTGCTGGGAATCCTTCCGGCGTGGATAGCCGGAAGGCCGTTTATGGAACTGATCGGGATCTACGCGTTTCAGGGAAGCAAAGACCGCTGGTCGCTGTCTATTAAATTCCCGAATATCTATCAGATCATCGGAAACAATTATTTCCTGGATGAATATGTGGGAGCAGGCATGTACCTGATTCTGGGCATCCTGATGATGGTGATGTTTTATATGGCTTATCGGAAGGTACGTGTCACGAAGGAAATGGTAATCCTGATGGTCGTCTTTTTTGGAATCCTGACCACGTATTTTATTCCGCATATGCATGAACGGTATCTGTATGTGACGGATGCTTTCCTGCTGATCTATGTTCTGATCCGGGTGAAGCGCTTCCCATGGTTCGTTGCTTCTGCTTTTATCGGAGTGATGGGCTATGCGGAGTATTTATCCAAGAATCCGCCGGCCATATCCTACGGCGTGCTGGCATGGGCGCAGCTGGCGCTTCTGGTGAGGATCGGATTGGATCTGTATCATTATCTGCATAATCCGGAGTATGTGCTTCCGGCAGATGCGGAAGAGGAAAGGGGGATTCTGTGATGAATGTGGACGAGACGCTTCGGGGACTTCTGTTTAGAAAATTCCATATCGGCAGACTGAGGTTTGATTTTCTGGAAGCGCTTCTGGCGGTATGCATCACAGCGGTAGGATATCTGATCCGCACTCCGTTCGAATATGGTCCTCCGCATTGGACATATCTGCTGGCAGAATGGTATCTGGCACTGACGGCGGGAGTGCTGGTGTTCCGGTATACCGGGAGCCGGAAGCGGGCTCTGGGCACATATGCAATTCTGTTGATTCTTCCTACCGTGGTCGCGGAGGGGACGATCCTGCGCGGCAGCGCCTGTCTGGGAGCACTGCTCCTGGTCTGCGCGCTGCTGTTCTGGGAGAACGGACGTAAATGGCTGTTTACATTGACAGTGACAGTCCTGCTTTTATATTCAGTACGCTACGTGGGGATTCTGGCCGCGTGCGCGGTGTTCTGGCAGAAAGAAGAATTAAAGACAGAACAGCTGCTGCTTCTCCTGGCAGGGGGCGGGGCGCGCCTGGCGGCGGCATACCGCGCGTATCTGCATGCGGGATATACGTTGACTACATTTCACTGGCCGAACATTTATGAAATTGTGGGGAGGGAATCCATACAGGGGCAGATGGTCGATCCGATCGCTCTGGTGGGACTCTTTCTCGCCGTGGGACTGACTTTTCTGACACTGTGGCTGTTCGGGATGGGAAAGTGGAAGACGGACCGCGCGTTTTTGATGCGTCTGTTATTGTTCTTCGGCCTTGCGGCGGTCTATTTTCTACCGTATATGGATCAGTCCAGCGGTTATCTGTTCTGTGTCCTGGGAGTGATATATTTTATGGTGGAACCGGGAGATTTTCTTGTGCCCGTGCTTTTGCAGATCGCAGCGTATGCAGGATATCAGGAGTGCTTTAACGGGGAATCTATGATGCCTATGGCTGTGTTTGCCGTGGCGCAGTTTTTGATTATCGCGTATCTGGGCATCCGCTTACTACAGGAGATGGGAGTGATCCGCATATGGAAGGAAAGAAACTTGTCTACCTGGACGGACTGAAAGGAATCGGTTGTTTGGTCGTTTTCCTGACGCATTTTGTTTTCGCCTTTTATTACGGCATGTATCATTTTCAGCCGGAGAGCTGCCATCTGCCGGGAGACTTGGATATAGCCATCGGCAAATCGTTTCTGAACCTTTTATTTAACGGAAATACCGCGGTACGTCTTTTCCTGGTGCTGAGCGGGTATCTTCTCTGCAGAAGCTACTTCCTCACCGGAGACCGGAGAAGGCTTCTTCAGAGCGCCGGAAAACGGTATCTTCGTCTGATGCCTTCCGTGCTGGCGGTAAACCTGATGATTTATATCTGTATGTGCCTGGGGCTGTATCAGAATGGCGCGGCGGCAGTGTTGGCAGGTTCCGAGGAATGGTTTCAGGGATTTAATGCGTTCCCGCCGGATTTCCTGAAAATGCTGGGAGAATCTCTGTTCGGCTGCTTTCTGTTCGGGACGAATGATTACAACGGCGTGCTCTGGACACTTCAGATGCTGTTTTTAGGGGCCTATCTGGACTATGCGCTGGCCGCCCTGGTATCGGGAAAGAAATGGCGCTGGCCTGTCTATGCCGTGCTGGCGCTTCTGCTTCTGCGGACGGATTTTCTCGGAATCTATCTGGGATATGTGCTCTGTGACTTTATGCATACGGACTGGAAGTGGAGAAAAAAGATCTGTGCCTGCCGGCCTCTGAACTGGGGGCTTTTGGTGACCGGGTTGTATTTTATGGCGTATCCTTCTGCCGGGTTCGGTTATGAAGGCACGATCTGGGGGATCCTGCCTTTTGTGTTCGTGAATTATTATCATGTGTTCGGCGTGCTTTGTTTTGTGTTTGCGGTACTGAATCTGGAAGCGCCCCAGAAGCTTTTTTCACTGGGCGTTTTCCGGTACCTGGGACGGATCTCTTACTCCCTGTATCTGGTGCATTTCCTGGTGATCGCCACTTTCGGGGCATGGTTTCTGCTCCGGATGGAAGGAATCCTGGGATATAATCTGGCGGCGTTTCTGGATCTGCTTCTGATCTTTGGCATTACAGTGGCGCTGTCGGAACTTTTGACCCGCTATGTGGAACCGCTGGGGAAGAAAGGGGAGGTGCTTGTTGGGCGCATCTTCGGAAAATCGTAGAAAACGTTTGGGCTGGCTGGATTTCGGAAAAGCCATGGGAATCCTGGTAGTTCTTTTGGTGCACGCGGAGTGCAGCCTCGGACCGGCCAGTTTCTATGGCGGCATGTTTTACATGCCGGTTTTTTTCGTGGCTGCCGGATATACGTATCGCCGCAAAGAGGAATCTTTCGGCGTTTTTGTAAAGAAGAAGGCTGTGCGGCTGCTTTTTCCTTATTTCGGGACGAGTCTCTTTTTGTGGGTATTTTTCTGGGTGAAAGATTCTTTGCTGACGGGGAATCCCACAGATCTGAATCTGCCGTCGATTTTCGGCATCCTGTATTCCCGCAATCAGATGTATGCGGCCTCTTATCCGGGGGAGAACCCGGTGCTGATGACGCTCCTGAACGCGCCGCTCTGGTTTCTGACGGCCATGTTTCTGACTTATGTGTGGTATGAGTGGATCAGAAGAAGGAAGAACATGCGCGTCTGGCTGGCGGCAGGGCTGACGGCATCGGTTGTGTGGCACTATGTTTCAGATCTTCTGCTGCCCTGGAGCCTGGAGGCCGTACCTTATTTTGCCTGTTTTTTTGCCGCGGGAGAATTGCTTCACAGGATAGACAGGATCACATATCTGACGGAAAAGGGGAACCGCTGGAAAGGACTGGCGCTGCTGATCTGCTTTGCGGCTCTCGCGAATCTGAACGGAAGCGTGAATCTGTCCATTGGAAATTATGGATTCAGCATGCTGTTTTATCTGGCAGTGGGGATAGCCGGGTCCATACTGGTCTTTCTGGCAGGAGCGTACCTGGAACGTTTCTGCCCGCCTGTAATGCGGCCGATAGAAACGGTAGGACGCCAGACGCTGGTGATCCTGTGTTTCCATATGTTTTTGTTTATGTTTATCCGCACCGGAGCTGGACTTTTGGGACTGCCCGAAGGAGCGACGCAGGCGCTTCTGGTGATCGGGAGCCTGGTGCCGCTGACTGCGGCGGGGGAAGTTCTGCCCTCAATATTCCGGCATATTAGCGGTTCGGTACGTCATGGTCAAAGTTCAAGTATATAATTGACTACCGCCTCCGAAGCATGCCCATCGTCATAATACCCCAGCCGTTCCATGAAGGGAGCGCGTGCCTCCTGATACTTCTCCTCAGAAAATTCCAGAATGTTGCGGATCATTTCTTCATTGGAGAAGGCGAGCGGGATCGGCAGCTCTTCCAGCTGGAAATAATAGTCCTTGGTCCGCTTCATTTCTTCATAATCTTCCGCATAGAGGAAAGAAGGGCGTCCGAGCTGGATGTAGTCGAATCCGCAGGATGAGTAGTCGCTGATTACCGCGTCTCCGGCAGCGAGCAGTTCCTGGACATTGCTGTAGCGGGAAGCGTTGAGGATCCGTTCGTTATAGCGGATGTCAAAATCATCAGGATTCACGTTGGGATGAAGACGGACCAGCATGATCCAGTCGCCTCCGAAGCGTTGTTTGAAAGCCTGGAGACAACCTTCGAAATCCAGATGATAGACATTCAGCTTGCGGTTTTCCCTCCAGGTAGGGACATAGAGAACCAGCCTGACGTCTTCCGGAAGATGATAGAACCGGCGCACCTGCCTGCGGATTGTGGGGACATCCCGGAAATAGAGGTCGTTTTTGGGCAGCCCTTTTTCCAGAATAGGACCGTCGTACCAGAAGCATCTGCGGTAACATTCTGTGCACCAGCGGCAGTTGGAGATCATCAGGTCCATTTTTTCCGCGTCTTTTTTCGCGTATTCGATATATTCCGCAGACAGACTGTTTCCGGCGTCTTTTTCTATCTTTTTAAGTCCCGGACCGCCGTGCCAGACCTGGATATAAGTCTGGTTTTTCTTTTTCTTAAAATAATACAGTTTCCGCGTATTGTCGATCCAGACGGAAGCGGTGGACATATGATAGACGAACGCCGGGGTATTGGGGCGGACGAGGAAAAGCTGTCCGGGAAAAGCAGGATCCGGACGTTCACTGACCCAGTAAAGCCGGTAAGGCAGCTTCCTGCGCAGGATCTCTTCCGCGATATAGCGGGGATTGTCTCCAAAACCGTTCCCGTTGAAATTACTGAGGACGATCTTGTCCTTCTGCACGGGGCAGAGCGAGAAAATCTGCCAGCAAAACCAGATGAGGGTTTTGTGCAGCGTCAGATATAATTTCAAAAGCCCGGGATATAAAGGAGAGTGTCTCAAAAATTCTATCATGGCCATTTACCTCGTAAATTCTGTTTATGCCGTTCTTTTGACCGGAACCGGCAAAAAAAGTGTATCATAAAAATAGCGTGTGGACAAGAGAGGATACCTTGACGGAGGGCAGGGAATCAGGTTATACTAACTTTCAACATGTCGGCGTATTTTTATGCCCCGGGAGGGAATAATGAAAGAACGAAATGAATCTTTGGATTGTCTGAAAGGGATCGCGATCCTGCTGGTCATGTTTGGTCATGTGCAGGTACACAATCAGATGACGGATCCGTATTTATATGATGTGATTAAATCTTTGCAGATGCCGCTGTTTTTCCTGATCAGCGGTTACCTGGCAGGTTCCGGGACAAAAATACAGAATCTCCGGCAGTATGCCGGACGAATGAAAAAAAGGGCAGTGTCTTATTTGCTGCCCTTTTTTGCGTGGCTGGTGCTGCAGCATTTGACGAATATTCCGGAGGCGCTGCGTACGGTATTGTTCCAGCTTGATTATGGACTGTGGTTTCTGATGGTGCTTTTTTTATTTACATGGCTGGCATATACCGCACAGCTGGCGGAAGCGGAGACGGGAAGAGAAGCGGCGTTCTGGGCTGTGTGGCTGGCCGGCTGCGCCCTGGTTCTGGCGGTATACCTGACCGGTGCTGCGTTTTTAAGCCCGTCGATCCTGGTAACGTATCTTCCTTATTATATGGCGGCGTACGCGGCAGGAAGACATCCGGAGATCCTGGGACGGGTACCGGTGAGACAGCAAAGAGTGTACGCGTATACGGGAGGAGTGATTTTTCTGGGCATGGCGGTATGCCTGGATCTGGTGACAGTAACAGGAGCCGTGATGCTGGGAGTCCAGACACTGGCGTCGTTTCTGGGATGTCTGGCCGTGATACGGCTGGCGGAGGACTGGAGATCCGGCAGAATCAAAAGAGGGCTTGCGTGGCTTGGAAAATATACGTTGGAGATCTATGTGATACATTATCATTTCGCAGCGGCACTGAAGCCGGAAGGATACAGTTTTACTTTCTGGAGCGGAGAGGGGATTCTCTACAGCGCGGCCGCGTTTGTATTTATGAGCGCGGTTACAGCTGCGCTGGTTTATGTGATCGGAAAGATTCCGCCGCTTAAATTCCTTCTGTTTGGGAAGAAATGACAGGTTAATAATTGAAATGGAAAGGTACATATGATACACTGTTTCCAGTAAAAACGCAAGGAGAGAAGAGAAGATGATAAATAAACTGATCAGAAAAATCCAGAAAACGGGAGCCCCGATTGTGGTCGGCCTGGATCCTATGCTGAATTATGTGCCGGAGCATATTCAGAAAAAGGCATTCGCGGAATTTGGAGAGACTTTAGAGGGCGCTGCCGAGGCTATCTGGCAGTTCAATAAAGAGATCGTGGACAAGACTTTCGATCTGATTCCGGCGGTGAAACCGCAGATTGCCATGTATGAACAGTTTGGCATAGAAGGCCTGAAGGCATACAAGAAAACGGTTGACTACTGCAAAACCAAGGATCTGGTAGTCATCGGCGATATCAAGCGGGGAGATATCGGGTCGACTTCTGCCGCTTATGCAGCTGGTCATCTGGGCCATGTGAAAGTGGGAAGCCATATGTACGCAGGCTTCGACGAGGACTTTGCCACGGTCAACCCGTATCTGGGCTCGGATGGAGTCAAACCGTTTATCGATGTCTGCAGGGAAGAGAAGAAAGGCCTGTTTATTCTGGTCAAGACCTCTAATCCGTCCAGCGGAGAATTTCAGGATCAGCTTATCGACGGCAAACCTCTGTATGAGCTGGTAGGAGAGAAAGTAGCCGAATGGGGCGCTGACCATATGGGCGACGGTTACAGTTATATCGGAGCGGTAGTCGGAGCTACTTACCCGGAACAGGGCGAAAAGCTCAGAAAAGTGATGCCGAAGTCATTCATTCTGGTGCCTGGATACGGCGCACAGGGAGGACAGGGCAAAGATCTGGTACATTTCTTTAATGAAGATGGACTGGGAGCGATTGTAAATTCCTCCAGAGGTATTATTGCGGCTTATAAACAGGAGGCTTACGCTAAATTCGGACCGGAAAACTTCGCAGATGCGTCCCGTGCGGCGGTGGAAGCGATGATCGCTGACATCAGAGGCGCGCTGGAAGCGGCAAAATAGGAGGATAACCTTGAAAAGCAGAGAATATGCAAAGGTAATCGGACAGGAAAAGATTGCTCCGGATGTCTACAGTCTCCGGATCGAGGCTCCGCAGATCGCGGCGGAGGCGAAGGCGGGCCAGTTCCTGTCTCTGTACAGCGCGGATAAGAGCCGGATGCTTCCCAGACCGATCAGCATCTGTGAGATTGATCCGGACCAGGGATATATCCGTCTGGTATACCGGGTGGTGGGAGCCGGTACGGAGGAATTTTCCGGACTGTGTGAAGGCGACCGGATTCAGGTCCTGGGACCGTTGGGAAATGGTTTCCCGCTGAAAGAGGGAAAAGCATTTTTGATCGGAGGAGGAATCGGAATTCCGCCCATGGTGCAGACGGCGAAAGAATTGTCTGTTATAGAAGATAACTCTTCGATTCAGATTATTGCCGGATACCGCAGCGAGCAGTTCCTGACGGAAGAACTGGAAAACTATGGGAAACTGTATATTGCCACCGAAGACGGATGCGCGGGGACGAAAGGCACTGTCCTGGACGCGATCCGGGAGCATGCGCTGGAAGCGGACGTGATCTATGCCTGCGGCCCGAAGCCTATGCTTCGCGCGGTCAAAGATTACGCGGAGAAAAAAGGAATCGAGTGCTGGATTTCCATGGAGGAACGCATGGCCTGCGGGATCGGGGCATGCCTGGCCTGTACCTGCCAGTCTTCAGAGGTGGATGGCCATACTCATGTGAAAAACAAACGGGTCTGCAAAGACGGGCCGGTATTCCTGAGCACGGAGGTGGAACTGTGAAAAATACAAAGGTGACGTTTGCAGGAGTGGAGCTTAAGAATCCGGTCATGACCGCGTCCGGAACTTTTGGATCCGGCGCGGAATACAGCGAATTTTATGACTTAAGCGCGCTGGGAGCGGTGGTGACCAAGGGAGTAGCGAACGTGCCCTGGCCGGGCAATCCCACGCCCAGGATCGCGGAGACCGCCAGCGGCATGCTCAATGCCATCGGACTTCAGAATCCGGGAATCGATGTGTTTGTACAGAGGGATATTCCGTATCTGAGGAAATTTGATACGAAGATTGTCGTAAATGTCTGCGGAAAAACGGTAGAGGATTACTGCCGGGTTGTGGAACGTCTGGCGCCGGAACCGGTGGATCTGCTGGAGATCAATGTGTCCTGCCCCAATGTGAAGGAAGGCGGCATTGCGTTCGGGCAGGATCCTCATGCGCTGGAAGAGATTACAAAAGAAGTGAAAAAACACGCAAAGCAGCCGATTATCATGAAGCTGAGCCCTAATGTGACCGATATTGCGGAGATGGCGCGCGCGGCGGAAGCAGGAGGAGCGGATGCGCTTTCCCTGATCAATACGCTGACGGGAATGAAAATTGACATCTATAAGAAGTCGTTTGCTCTCGCAAACCGTACCGGGGGATTGTCAGGTCCGGCTATCAAACCGGTGGCAGTGCGTATGGTGTATCAGACAGCACAGGCAGTAAAGCTGCCCGTTATCGGGATGGGCGGAATCTGTACTGCCGAAGATGCGCTGGAATTTATTCTGGCAGGGGCTACGGCTGTGTCTGTGGGCACGGCAAATTTTGCGGATCCTTACGCCGCAAAAGATGTGGCAGAAGGAATTGAACGATATATGGATCAGCAAGGCGTGAAAGATATCCGGGAACTGATCGGAGCGGTCAGATAGAAGGAGCAATATATGGGAAAGAAGATCCAGGAGTATTTTCTCTACTTTATGTGTTATTCGGTGATCGGGTGGTGCTATGAAGTATTTCTGGAAGTTGCGGTGTATCGGTGGGGGTTTTCTAATCGGGGCGTGCTTTTCGGCCCGTATTGCACGATTTACGGATTCGGAGCGCTGCTGCTGATTTTTTCACTGAAAGGTCTGAAGAGAAAAAAGTTTTATTTGGGAAAGATACCGGTCACGCCGTTTCTGGTATTTGGCGGAATCGTATTGATCACCACCGTTGTGGAGCTGGCCGCCAGCTATCTTATGGAATGGCTGTACGGAAGCTGGATGTGGGACTATACCCGGTTTGCCTGGAATTTTGACGGAAGAATCGCGCTGAATCCCAGCATTCGTTTTGGAATCGGAGGGATGGTGTTTTTGTATCTGCTGCAGCCGGTGCTGGAAGCGGCCGCAGATCGAATGCCGCCGTCTGTCCGGAAGGCGGCAGCTTATATTCTGGCAGCTGTTCTGCTTGCGGATATGGTTTATACATTTATTTTCCGCTAAATTGAAAATGTTGTATGTATATGTTAGTATAAAAAAGTAAAGATTTAAAAGGCATCAGCCGGCAGATATGGAGGATTACAGATATGGAACAGTACAAGCAGGAATTTATCGAATTTATGGTGGAATCCGACGTGTTGAAGTTTGGGGATTTCACATTAAAAAGCGGCAGAAAATCGCCGTTTTTCATGAATGCAGGAGCTTATGTGACAGGTTCTCAGCTGCATAAGCTGGGTCAGTATTATGCAAAGGCGATCCATGCCCGTTACGGGGATGATTTCGACGTACTGTTCGGACCGGCATACAAAGGGATTCCGCTGGCGGTGGTAACGGCTATTGCGTACAGCGAACTGTATGGAAAAGAGATCCGCTATTGTTCCGACCGCAAGGAAGAAAAAGACCATGGCGCAGATAAAGGGAGTTTTCTGGGCAGCCCGCTGAAAGACGGGGATCGTGTGATCATGATTGAAGACGTGACTACATCCGGCAAATCCATGGAGGAGACGGTCCCGAAAGTGAGGGGAGCGGCGGATGTAACGATTGTAGGACTTATGGTGTCTCTGGACCGTATGGAAGTGGGCAAAGGAGGCAGCAAATGCGCCCTGGAAGAAGTCAAAGATCTTTATGGATTTGAGACCAGCGCCATCGTAACTATGGCAGAAGTAGTAGAGTGCCTTTATAATCATCCGTGTAAAGGAAGAATTGTTATCGACGATGTATTAAAGGCGTCCATCGATGCATATTATAAACAGTATGGAGCGAAATAGGAGGGAATCATATGGACAGTGAAAAGACCTATAAGCTGATGGGAGGCATAGGAGCAGGGGATATTGTGCTGGGAATTGTGGTATTAGTCACCGGTATCACGGCCGGTGTGATGATGATTGTGAACGGGGCCCGCCTGCTGAAGGGGAAGACAGATCTGATGTTTTAGAAAATTGAGGAGTTATCAGTGAGAGAAGCGACAAAAAAGCGTGTCCGGCTCTTGAGCCGTATTTTCTTCGGCTTTTATATCCTGCTGCTGATCTACTTTATGTTTTTTTCTGAAGAGTGGGGAAGAAATTTTATGGGAGGAGAATACCAGTATAATTTACTTCCCTTTCGCGAGATCAGGCGTTATCTTCAGCATTACCGGCAGATTGGCGGCTGGCTTGTCCTTCTGAATCTGGCAGGCAATATCTTTGCGTTTGTGCCGTTTGGCGCGCTGCTTCCAGTCCTTCCAAGAAGAAAAGTGGGATTTTGGAAGACGGTGCTTCTGAGTCTGGATCTCAGCCTGTGTATTGAAGTTTCCCAGCTCATTCTGCGGGCGGGGAGCTGCGATGTGGATGATATCATCCTGAATACTCTGGGCGGCTGTGCGGGATATGGGCTTTATATGCTGGCAGTCTGGATAAAGGAGAAGAAAGTTGAAAAAAAGGTATAAGTTTACAGATAAAAACCAGTCAAAAAACGGAATCCTCTCTGTCTGCCTGGGGGCAGCAGCGCTGTTCCTGACAGGGGGGATTTTCGCTGCCGCTTATCTGAAAAGCGGACAGGCTGGGAAAACGGTGGCAGTGCTGGGGTTCCTGGCGCTGCTTTTGTCGGTTGGGGGACTGTATTATGGCAGTCTCGGACTGAAGGAAGAAGATGTATACCGATTGCTTCCGTATCTGGGTCTTGTGATTAACGGCGCGGTTCTGGCGGTATATGTGTTGATTTATGTGCTTGGATGGTGACAGTAAGGTGGAAAACTTGAAAAATGACAGAGTGCTGCTGCAGGAACGATGGGAGCTGGCAGTGACCAGAATCCGGCAGATCGCGGAATCCCCGGAGGTTTCCGGAGAATTTGGGGAGTATTTCAGATCTGCGGCGAACTTCCTGCTGCTGATGCTGGAGGCATGGGAAAAAGCAGGCAGAAGATGGATGGAGAGCGCTTCGCTGGAAGAGCTGGAAACGTGGAATCTCCGGCTGTATGAGGATCTGCTCGGTGAGAATTATAAGAAAAGTTATGCGAATCCTGCTTTTGCCGCAGAGAAGCTGGGGCCCGGCTATGGGAAGATTTTCTCTTTTGTGAGCGCGGAGCTGAGAGGGATGATTGTCTATGCTTATGAGCAGCGGACAGAAGAAATGTTGATCTGTATGGAATTATTCCTGCAGCTTCATGCGGAATTTGAGGGGAGTGAGATCCCGGAGGCGGACCGCCTGAGAGATGACGTCTACTGGTTTGTCAGCGATTACAGTGAAATCACTGTGGCCGGCAGAGTGCGGGAGCAGATTGATCCGGAGCTTTCCTTCGCCCGCGATATTATCATGGAGTCAGATCTTTCAGATCCGCGGTACCTGTACCGTTTTGGAGAATATATCTCGGATACGGAGCGGAAGATGAGCAAGTTCCTGGCCGGCCTCCCTCAGGAGGAGATTGACAGGAGTGCTTCTGTCTTTACAGAAGGATATCGGCTGGGATTTCTGGCGGCAGGTAAGCCGCTTAACAAAAAGAAGACCGTAAATATTCGCTACAGCGTGGGATTTGAGAGAATTATCCGTCAGGCAGTGAAAAATTTCAGGGATATGGGGCTTGAGAGCATTATTTACCGGGCTGCGGTAAGCCGCGTGAATATGCGGGAGGCAAATAAGATCGGATATTACAGTTCTTCTCCGAACAGGCAGTATGACTATGATCACAAAGGAGACGCGGCCCTTTTCCTGGATAAGGCGTTTGCAGAGCGGAAGCTTGGCGTGCTCCGGACGGCATACGAGAGGCAGAAAGAACTGGCAGCGGTCCATGGCGGGCCGGCTGTGATGGAAATCTTCGGGGAAACTCCTTTTGAGCCGGAAGCGTGTCCGGCGGCGTGGAAACTAAATGATAAGCAGCAGGCGGTACAGGTATACCTGAACAGCCGGATGGGCCAGATCGTTAATGAATATATAAAGGGAGACGAACGAAGCTTTACCATCATTGCTTTTCCGGTTCCGGATATCGGCAGCCGGTTTGAAGAGATTTTCAGGGAGACTGTGAAGATCAATACGCTGGATTATCAGGTCTATCAGGAGATACAACAAAAGCTGATCGACGCGCTGGACCGGGGAACTTCCGTCCATATTCTGGGAAAAGGAAAGAACCGGACGGATCTTACGGTGGCACTCTGGCCGCTGAGGGATCCTGACACAGAGACGCGCTTTGAAAACTGCGTGGCGGATGTGAACATTCCTGTAGGGGAGGTATTCACGTCTCCGAGACTGGCAGGGACAGACGGAACACTCCATGTGACGGGAGTTTATCTCAACGGATTATTTTACCGGGATCTGTGTATTACTTTCCGGGACGGTATGGTGCGGGACTACAGCTGCCGGAATTATGAAGCTGAGGAAGAGAACCGCAGATATATCCGGGAAAACGTGCTGTATCATCATGACTCGCTGCCCCTTGGAGAATTTGCGGTGGGAACGAATACGACGGCCTACGTGATGGCCCGGAAATATAATATCGAGGCAAAACTGCCGATTCTGATCGCGGAAAAGATGGGGCCTCATTTCGCGGTAGGAGACACCTGTTATTCCTGGGAAGAAGATGTGGTTACGTATAATCCGGACGGAAAGAAAATCATTGCCAAGGAAAATGAGTGTTCGGCGCTGCGGGGAGAAGATGTGGAACAGGCTTATTTTAACTGTCACACTGATATTACGATTCCTTACGACGAGATACAGGAGATCGCGGTTGTTCATGAGGATGGAAGCCGGACACAGCTGATCTGCGACGGCAGATTTGTTTTGCCGGGTACAGAGGAATTGAATAAGCCTTTTGCTTGACAAGGGCTGAAAGGACCTGTAATATAATTTATAAGAAATTATAAATTGATATACGCCACTTATTAACTTGACTTATAAAAAAACCTCAGGGATATTTATAAGCATACGGCAGAAAAGGAGATTGGATATGGCAAAAGTAGGAATTGTCATGGGCAGTGATTCAGATATGCCCGTAATGAGCAAAGCAGCGGAAGTGCTGGAGAAACTGGGAATTGATTTTGAGATGACAATCATTTCCGCCCACCGGGAACCGGATACTTTTTTTAAGTATGCAAAGGGCGCGGAAGAGAAAGGCTTCAAAGTAATCATTGCGGGCGCCGGAAAAGCGGCTCATCTTCCGGGTATGTGCGCGGCGATTTTTCCCATGCCGGTGATTGGCGTTCCCATGAAGACCTCTGATCTGGGAGGCGTGGATTCTCTGTATTCTATTGTACAGATGCCGACAGGGATTCCGGTAGCGACGGTGGCAATAGGCGGCGGAGCGAACGCGGGGATCCTTGCGGCGAAGATCCTTGCCACATCAGATCCGGAACTGCTGGAGCGGCTGAAAGCGTACTCTGAAGAGATGAAGCGGGATGTGGAGGCGAAAGCAGAGAAGCTGGACGAACTGGGATACCGTGAATATATGAACCGCATGAAATAGGAGGAACTAGGGATGGATTATAAGAATGCAGGCGTGGACATTGAGGCCGGTTATAAATCTGTGGAACTGATGAAGAAACATGTGCAGGCAACCATGAGGCCGGAAGTGCTGGGCGGCATCGGTGGTTTTTCAGGCGCATTTTCCATGAGCGCGTTTAAAAACATGGAGAAGCCCACGCTGGTATCCGGAACGGACGGAGTCGGTACAAAATTGAAACTGGCGTTTCTTATGGACAAGCACGATACCGTGGGCATCGACTGCGTGGCCATGTGCGTGAACGATATTGCCTGCGCGGGCGGAGAACCTCTGTTTTTCCTGGATTACATCGCGTGCGGAAAAAATTATCCGGAGAAAATCGCTACGATTGTCAGCGGCGTGGCGGAGGGCTGCAAACAGGCGGGCGCCGCTCTGATCGGAGGGGAAACGGCAGAGATGCCGGGATTCTATCCGGAGGATGAATATGACCTTGCCGGCTTCGCAGTGGGCGTAGTTGATGAGAAGGATCTGATTACGGGAGCGGATATCCAGGCCGGGGACACCCTGATCGGGATCGCTTCTTCGGGAGTGCACAGCAACGGTTTTTCCCTGGTGCGGAAAGTATTTCCCATGACCAGAGAATCTTTAAACAGATACCATGAAGAACTGGGATGTACACTGGGCGAGGCTTTGATCGTTCCCACCAAGATCTATGTAAAAGCGTTAAAGAGCATCAAAGATGCGGGCGTGAAGATCAAAGGGTGCAGCCATATTACCGGCGGCGGCTTCTATGAAAATATTCCGAGAATGCTTCCCGACGGCGCGCGCGCGGTAGTGAAAAAAGACAGTTATCCGGTGCTTCCGATCTTCCGCATGCTCCAGAGAGAAGGAGATATCGCGGAAGAGATGATGTACAATACGTATAACATGGGACTGGGCATGGTGCTGGCAGTAGATCCGGCAGATGCAGAGAAGACGATGGAGGCAGTCCGCGCGGCGGGAGAAACACCTTATGTGGTGGGAACTGTGGAAGCCGGAGAGAAAGGTGTGACTTTATGTTGAAACTGGCAGTCCTGGTGTCCGGCGGCGGGACGAACCTGCAGGCTATCATAGATTCTATCGCGGACGGAAGGATTACGGGAGCCCGTATAGCGACGGTGATCAGCAACAACAAAAAGGCTTACGCGCTGGAAAGGGCTGCGAAAGCGGGGATCCCCGCAAAATGCGTCAGCCCTAAGGACTATGAGAGCCGGGAGGCCTTTAATGACGCGCTTCTGGAAGCGATTGAAGAGTCCCAGGCAGACCTTGTCGTACTGGCGGGATGTCTGGTGGTGATCCCGGAGAAGATTGTAGAGCGGTATGAGAACCGGATCATCAATATTCATCCTTCTCTGATCCCGTCTTTCTGCGGAAAGGACTTTTACGGGCTGAAGGTACATGAGGGCGCTCTGGCGCGGGGGGTGAAAGTGACCGGGGCAACGGTACATTTTGTGGATAAAGGAACGGATACAGGTCCGATCATCCTCCAAAAGGCCGTGGAGGTACAGGATGGGGATACTCCTGAGATACTGCAGCGCCGTGTGATGGAAGAAGCGGAGTGGGTGATCCTGCCCCGGGCCATCGACCTGATCGCTAATGGGAAGATAACGGTAACGGATGGAAAAGTGACAAAAAAGTCATAAAGAAGCGGGAGGCTTACACATGAAAATATTGATCGTAGGAAGCGGCGGCAGAGAGCATGCCATCGCATGGAAAGCAGCTCAGAGTCCGAAGGTGGAAAAGATCTACTGCGCGCCGGGAAATGCCGGGATTGCGGAGTACGCGGAATGTGTGGACATCGGAGCCATGGAATTTGACCGCCTGGCGGCATTTGCCAGAGAGAACGAGATTGACCTGACGGTAGTGGGTATGGACGATCCGCTGGTGGGAGGCATCGTGGACGTGTTTGAGGCACAGGGGCTTCGGGTATTCGGGCCGAGGAAGAATGCGGCGATCCTGGAGGGTTCCAAAGCGTTTTCCAAAAACCTGATGAAAAAATACGGGATTCCCACAGCCGCATATGAGAATTTTGACGATCCGAAGAAGGCGCTGGAGTATCTGGAACATGCAAAAATGCCTATTGTGCTGAAGGCGGACGGACTGGCGCTGGGAAAAGGCGTTTTGATCTGCAATACCCTGGAAGAGGCGAAAGAAGGCGTCCGTTCTATCATGATGGATAAAAAGTTTGGAGACGCCGGCAACCAGATGGTCATTGAAGAATTTATGACCGGACGGGAAGTGTCTGTCCTCAGCTTTGTGGATGGAAAGACGATCCGCATCATGACGTCTGCCCAGGATCACAAGAGAGCTCTGGACGGAGACCAGGGACTCAATACCGGCGGTATGGGAACATTTTCTCCCAGCCCCTTCTACACAAAAGAAGTGGATGAATTCTGCAAAGAACATATTTATCAGAAAACCGTAGACGCTATGGCTGCGGAAGGCAGGGAGTTCAAGGGCGTTATCTTCTTCGGCCTGATGCTTACGCAGGAAGGGCCGAAGGTTCTGGAATATAATGCCAGATTCGGCGATCCGGAGGCGCAGGTGGTACTTCCGCGTATGAAAAACGATATCGTGGATGTGTTCGAGGCATGTGTGGATGGCACGCTGGATCAGATCGACCTGCAGTTTGAGGACAATGCGGCAGTCTGCGTGGTTCTGGCTTCCCGGGGATATCCGGTAAAATATGAGAAAGGCTTCGAGATCCGCGGCCTGGAGAATTTCAAGGGAAAAGACGGGTACTATGTTTTCCACGCGGGAAGCAGATTTTCCGATGGTAAAATCGTTACCAACGGAGGTCGCGTGCTGGGAGTAACCGCGCTTGGCAAAGATCTGAAAGAAGCCCGCGCAAACGCCTACGAGGCCGTAAAATGGATTGATTTCGACAATAAATATTGCCGGAGCGACATCGGAAAGGCGATCGACGAAGCATAAAAATAATTTTTCCTTTCGCAAAGTCTGTGTTTTATGTTAATATAAAACGGTAAAGAAACCGCAAAGATTATCAAGAACGACAGAAAGGCGAATGCGTATTGGGAAATTATCAGGCAAAATTAAAACAAAAGTTACTGGAAAAATTAAAAGAGTCATTAGGAGCTGTTATACCGGTCATGGGGATCGTTTCTTTGCTGTGCTTTACCATAGCCCCCATACCGCCCGGCATCCTGATGGCTTTTTTTATAGGCGGGGTCCTGCTGGTTCTGGGCATGATGTTTTTTACGCTGGGAGCGGAGATGGCCATGACGCCCATGGGTGAACGGATCGGCATGCGGCTGACACAGATGAAAAATGTATGGGTTGTGGTGCTTCTCAGCTTTATTCTGGGATTTATTATTACCATTTCGGAGCCGGATCTGCAGGTGCTCGCAGAGCAGGTGCCGTCGGTGCCCAACTATATCCTGATTCTGGCTGTCGCGGCAGGTGTGGGGATATTTCTGGTGGCGGCGGTGCTGAGAATGCTTCTCGGAATTCCGCTGTCCCATATGCTGCTGGCCCTGTATCCGATGGTATTTATCCTGGCCGCTTTCGTGCAGGAGGATTTTATGGCGGTGGCGTTCGACTCCGGAGGGGTGACGACAGGGCCTATGACAGTCCCGTTTATCATGGCTCTGGGCATTGGTTTTTCAGCAGTGCGAAGCGATAAGCATGCGGAAAATGACAGTTTCGGTCTGATTTCCCTCTGCTCGGTGGGTCCGATCCTGGCAGTGCTGGTATTGGGGATGATCTATCGTCCGGACGGCGGAGTATATTCCATGACCGATATCCAGAATGTGGAGAATTCCGTGGAACTGGCGAAAATGTTTGCGGAGGGACTTCCAAAGTATATGGGCGAGATTCTGGTGTCGCTTCTTCCTGTAGCAGTATTTTTCGGCGTTTTCCAGATCGTTTCCCTGCGCCTGAAAAAGAAGACGCTGGTAAAAATCCTGATTGGTCTGGTTTATACATATCTGGGGCTGGTATTGTTCCTGACCGGAGTAAATGTGGGATTCATGCCGGCAGGCAATTATCTGGGTCAGGTGATCGCATCTCTTCCATATAAATGGGTGATTGTTCCCATTGGAATGGTGATCGGATATTTTATTGTCAGGGCGGAACCCGCCGTTTATGTGCTTATGGAACAGGTGGAAGAACTGACCTCCGGAGCCATATCCGGGAAAGCCATGGGGATAAGTCTTTCTATAGGCGTGGCGGTTTCCCTGGGGCTTGCGATGATCCGGGTGCTTACAGGAATTCCTATCCTGTGGTTTTTGATCCCGGGATACGCGGCGGCGCTGATCCTGAGCTTTTTTGTGCCCAAGATTTTTACGGCGATCGCCTTTGACTCCGGCGGAGTCGCGTCCGGCCCTATGACAGCTACTTTCCTTCTTCCTTTTGCCATGGGAGCCTGCCAGTCGGTAGGCGGAAATATCGCGGCGGATGCCTTCGGAGTGGTGGCTATGGTGGCTATGACGCCGCTTATTACGATCCAGGTTATGGGGGCTTTGTATCAGATCCAGGCCCGGCGTCCGGAAGAACAGACTGTGCCAAAAGAGGCTGTTCCTGCTGTGCCGCTGGAAGCACTGGGTGATTATGAGATTATTGAGCTGTAAGGGAGGAACGTATGGGCGGATTATACATGATGGCAGTGATTACAAACCGAAATATGAAAGACCGGTTCAAGAGTTTTTTTGAAGAAAACGGGCAGGCGGTCTTCTTTGAAACACCGGGAAGGGGCACGGCCAGCAGTGAGGTACTGGATTATTTTGGCCTGGAAGCCACGGAGAAAATGGTTTATCTGGCCATAGTCACAGATAATATGTGGAAGAAATTGAAGCGCGGGTTGATTGTCCGGCTGCAGATTGATGTGCCGGGAACAGGGATCGCGTTTACAGTGCCCCTTTCCAGTATCGGAGGGAAAAAGGCGCTGCAGTATCTGATCCAGGATCAGGAGTATGTGAAGGAGGAAGAGTCGGAATTGAAGGGCACAAAATATGAACTGTTGATAGCGATTGCCAATCAGGGAAGCATCGACGCGGTGATGGACGCCGCGCGCAGCGCGAATGCAGGAGGCGGAACGGTGATACACGCCAAAGGTACCGGTACGGAAGGAGCCAGGAAATTTTTGGGAGTATCGGTGGCGGAAGAAAAAGAGATGATATTTATTGTCACAAGGACAGAAGAAAAAAATAAAATCATGAAGGCGATTATGGAGAAGACAGGGCTCGGAAGCAAAGAAAAAACAGTAATTTTTTCACTGCCTGTAACGGATACAGCCGGGCTTCGGATCCTGGAAGAGGACCTGAAAGTATAAAAAATCTGTGAAATAAATTGACTTTTTCCCTCAGTGCCTTTATTCTTTAAAGAAGCAGCTTGGAGCAAATCATATAGAAAGTGAGTGTGCTTATGAGAGGTAGAAAGCATTGGCCCTTTAAGACGGGGCTTCTGGTGGCGGGATTGACGCTGTGGTTCGGCACGGCGGTCTTTGCGGCCCCGGCGATAGAAGGAGATACAGATCTGACTGTGGAGGCAGATCAGGTGGTGACCGCGCAGTTTACGGTTACCAATGAGGAACCCATGGAGTCCGTAAGTCTGATGCTGTCCTATGACAAGGATGTCATGACTTATATGTCCGGAAGCGGCGGAGATAATTTCGACGTGACCGGAGGAAACGGAAGCGTTCAGATGACCAGCAGTCCGGAGAGCACGGAGGCCGTTTTCACGGTAAGATTCCGGGGAGCGGAGGATACGGAGACAACGCTGGAAGTCGTGTCCTGTACAGCTGCTGTGAACGGTGCAGAGGTGGATGTGCTGACGGGAGAGACGGTGGCTTCCGAAGAGGAAGCGGAAGAAAGTGACGAGACGGCGGAGGGGGACGAAGAGAATGAAGAACGTGCCAGCTTCGTTATTGATGACCGTACCTTTTATGTGCGCAGGCCCGGAGATATGGAAGGCTTCGATGTGGTCCATATGGATATTCAGGGTATCGACAGCCGCGTGCTGAAGCACAATACGCTGGATCTGTATGTGGTGTATCTGATCAGCGATAATGGAAGTTTCCGTGATTATTTCGTTTATAATCCGGACACAGGAAATGTGATCCCTTATGTGAATATGAGCAGCGGTACTGACACAGTGATCTTTATTGAAAAAGACGAGGATGTGGAGCCGCCTGTCCGTTATTCCTACGTAGATCTGGGATGGGGACAGAAATATACGATTCCGGCTTATAAGCATGTGACCATCGACGGTGTGGATGAGATTTTTGACGATACCAACCGTTATCTGGTATATGGAATCAACCAGGATGGAGAGAAGGCATGGTACAGTTTTGATTATGATAAGAATTCATTGCAGCTGTTTGATACCATAGCCTATGACGGCGAGCAGATCTATATCACGGAGCTGGAGGAGAAAGATACAGGGATGCGCTCGGAGATGGCTTATCAGCTGGAGCGTTACAATACCGATATGGGCACGCGTCTCTTTGTTATACTGATACTGGTGCTGATTATTATCGCATTGGTGAATGTGGTTGTTCTTATGTATCTGCGTATGAGAAAGATGAAGATGCTTCCGGAGGAAGAATCCGCAGAAGATGACGAAGAAGGAAGAAAAGAATCGGGAGAATATATCGTCGGAAATCTGGAGGAAAATGAAACTGACTTTTCAGACCCGGAAGAAAGCGGGCAGGATCAGGACCTGGAAATTATTGATCTGAACGAACCGGACGAAGATGATGAATAATACGGCAACAGTTCAGCATGTTCTGAACTGTTGCATAATACGAAAGAAAAAGCCGCAAGGCGGTGGAACCCGGACGTAAAATAGAGTCGCCCGGGTTCTGTTTTTCGTGAAAATATATCTTGCGGTGAGTTGACCGCAGAACCAGGAGCTGTTATACTGTATATATAACAATGGGAATACAACAAAGGACAGGTGATATTATGTATCTGGAGATTGATTTTAGCAGCGATGAGGCTTTTTATGTGCAGCTGTGCAACCAGATAATTATTGGGATAGCTACGTCAAGGCTTCGGGAAGGCGATACGCTTCCCAGCGTCCGGCAGCTGGCGGATGAAGTAGGAATCAATATGCACACGGTGAATAAAGCGTACAGCCTGCTCAAACAGGAAGGTTATATCCGTCTGGACCGGCGCAGCGGAGCCGTTATCGCCGTTGATATGGATAAGCTGAAAGCGATGGAAGAGATGAAGAGAGAGCTTTCCGTCATATTGGCGAAGGGAAGCTGCAAGAATGTAACCAGAGAAGAGGCTCATGAGCTGATCGATGAAATCTATGCGGAATATGGTGAATAAGGAGGAGTTTTATGCAGAATTACACGGGCAAGGCGGAACGCGCACTCAGAGCGGCACGAAGGGCCGCGCTGCAGCTGTGCCATCCTTATGTGGGAACAGAACATATTCTTTTAGGGTTGGTGCGTGATCCGGACTGTCTCGCGGGTCAGATCCTTCAGGGCGCCGGGGTGTCGGAAAAAGAATTGATTCGCATGATTCATGAATTGATCGCACCGGAAGCAGCGGCAGAATTTTCTGAAAAACGGGAGTTTACGCCCCGTGCACAGAAAATACTGGAGGACGCCAAGACAGAAGCGAAAAAATTCCGTGAAGAGCTGACAGGGACGGAACATATCCTGATCGCGATACTTAAAGATGGAGAGTGCGTGGCGTCCCGCCTGCTGAATACGATGAATATCCGCCTGAAAGATCTCTATACAGAACTGATAGGTTCTATGGGAGACAAGGCATATGAATATAAAGAAGAACAGAAAGGGCGCGGCGTACAGACGCTGGAACAATACAGCCGGGATCTGACCGCCATGGCTAAAGAAGGCAGACTGGATCCGATTATCGGACGGGAAGAAGAAATTCAGCGGGTAATCCAGGTGCTGAGCCGCAGGACAAAAAACAATCCCTGCCTGATCGGAGAACCCGGCGTGGGTAAAAGCGCGATCGTGGAAGGGCTTGCGCAGAGGATCGCGTCAGGCATGGCGCCGGATACACTTTTAGGAAAGAGACTGTGTATCCTGGACCTGACCGCTATGGTGGCCGGCTCCAAATACCGGGGAGAATTTGAGGAGCGGATCAAAAACGTGATCGATGAGGTACGCCAGAACGGCAACATTCTTCTGTTTATTGACGAGCTGCACACAATTATCGGCGCGGGAGGCGCGGAAGGGGCCATGGACGCCTCAAATATTCTGAAGCCTGCCATGGCTCGGGGAGAGATCCAGATCATCGGCGCTACTACGCTGGAAGAGTATCGAAAACATATAGAAAAAGACGCTGCGCTGGAACGGCGTTTTCAGCCGGTGGTCGTGGAAGAAGCCGGCATAGAGCAGACGGTGGAGATTCTGAAAGGCCTGCGTCCCTATTATGAGAAATACCATCAGGTGAGGATTACGGATGAGGCGCTGGAAGCCGCCGCAAATTTGTCGGCCAGATATGTGAACGATCGTTTTTTGCCGGATAAGGCCATTGATTTGATGGATGAGGCAGCGGCAGGAATCAGACTGAAGCAGTCCGGATCCGGGAGTCTTTCAGACAGCGCGGCTGCAGCCAGAAAGACCGCGGAAGCCAGAGAAAATCTTGAAAAGGCTCTTATGAGCGGAGACCTGGAACAGGCACGGGTCTTTCGGCAGAAACTGCAGGAACTGGAGGGACATATGGAGCCGCAGTCCCGGAAAAAGACTCACAGAACCGGCGTGGTGACCGAAGAGCAGATTGCCAGGACGGTATCCGCCTGGACAAAGATACCGGTACAGAGGCTGGAGGAAGCAGAGTCCCAGAAGCTCCGCCGGCTGGAACAGACGCTTCACAAGAGAGTCGTGGGACAGGATGAGGCGGTAAAAGCGGTAGCCAGAGCGGTGAAAAGAGGAAGGGTAGGACTGAAAGATCCGGGAAGGCCCATAGGTTCTTTTCTGTTCCTCGGTCCCACAGGAGTGGGAAAGACGGAGCTGTCCAAAGCGCTGGCAGAGGTTCTCTTCGGACGGGAAGAATCCATGATCCGCGTGGATATGTCGGAATATATGGAGAAGCACAGCGTGGCGAAGATCATCGGTTCGCCTCCCGGCTATGTGGGACATGAAGAGGGCGGCCAGCTGAGCGAAAAAGTCAGGCGAAATCCGTATGCGGTGATTTTGTTCGATGAGATTGAGAAAGCCCACCCGGATGTATTCAATATTCTGCTGCAGGTATTGGACGACGGGCATATTACAGATTCTCAGGGACGCAGAGTGGATTTTAAAAACACGGTGATTATCATGACGTCCAATGCCGGCGCCAGCGCCATAGTGACGCCAAAAAAACTGGGGTTTGCGTCGTCGGAGGACGCGCGTCAGGACTATGAGTTTATGAAGAACAGCGTCATGAATGAAGTGAAACAGCTTTTCAGGCCGGAATTTCTGAATCGGATTGATGAAGTTATTGTTTTCCATATGCTGCAGAAGGATGAGATCAGCCGGATTGCCGGGATGCTTCTGGATGAGCTGGAGAAGCGCTGTGAACGTCAGCTGTCCATCCATGTGTCGTTCAAAGACTCTGTGAAAAAATGGCTTGCAGAGATCGGATATGACGCCAAATACGGCGCGCGCCCGCTGAAGCGGGCCATTCAGAACCAGTTGGAGGATCTGATGGCAGACGAAATCTTATCCGGCAAAATTCATGAAGGAGACCGTGTGGATGTGAAAGTTGCAGGCGGAAAGGTGAAGATAACCGTGAAAGCAGAGGAAAGAGCATGAAAAAGAATGGAACAGTATTTTTCTGTCAGAACTGCGGTTATGAATCGGCCAAATGGTCGGGGCAGTGCCCGGTCTGCCGCGAGTGGAATACTTTTGTAGAGGAACCTTCGGCAGGATCGGGGCATGCGTCTCAGACTTCCGGAAAAAAACATTCCAGAGGGAAATCAGAACCTGTGTCCTTGAGTCAGGTACAGACCGGAGAACAGAACAGAATCCTTACCGGAATGTGCGAACTGGATCAGGTACTGGGAGGAGGCCTTGTCCCGGGATCTCTTGTGCTGGTGGGCGGGGATCCCGGAATCGGAAAGTCTACGCTGCTCTTGCAGGTCTGCCGGAATCTGTCGCAAAGCCTGGATCAGGTACTTTATATTTCCGGGGAGGAATCTTTGCAGCAGATCAAGCTGCGGGCGGCCAGGATCGGCACTTTTCATGATTCGCTGCAGCTGCTTTGCGAGACGAATCTAACGGATATAGAAGAAGTGATGCTTCGAAAAAAGCCACGGGTGGCGGTAATTGATTCCATCCAGACTATGTATCAGGAGGAGATTTCTTCTGCGCCCGGAAGTGTTTCTCAGGTAAGAGAGGCCACGGGAGTGCTTATGCGTCTGGCAAAGGAGCACAATATCGCCATCTTTATTGTGGGCCACGTGACGAAAGAAGGCACGGTGGCAGGACCGCGGGTGCTGGAACATATGGTGGACACCGTACTCTATTTTGAAGGCGACCGGCATGCTTCTTACCGGATTCTGCGGGGCGTGAAAAACCGGTTCGGTTCTACCAATGAGATCGGCGTGTTTGAAATGTCCGATACTGGCCTTCGGGAGGTAAAAAATCCTTCGGAATATATGCTGAGCGGCAAACCGCCCGGGGCTTCCGGATCCGTGGTTACCTGTGCGATGGAAGGGACGCGTCCTATGCTGCTGGAAGTGCAGGCGCTGGTATGCCGGACAAATTTCGGCCTGCCCAGGAGGACGGCCGTGGGTGTGGATGTGAACAGAGTCAATCTTCTGATGGCAGTGCTGGAGAAACGTTTAAATCTTCAGCTGTCAGGTTATGACGCATATGTAAATGTGGCGGGAGGAATCCGTCTGAATGAGCCGGCCATTGATCTGGCGCTGGTGATGGCGATCATTTCCAGCTATAAAGATATTCCGATCCCGGAAAAGACTGTGGTTTTTGGAGAAGTGGGTCTGAGCGGAGAGATCCGGGCGGTCAGTATGGCGCAGCAGAGAGTACAGGAGGCAAAAAAACTGGGATTCCTCAGAATCCTGCTTCCGCAGAGCTCCATGGAGCAGGTGCGTCAGATCACAGGGATCGAACTGGCGGGGGCGGCCTCTGTGCGCGACGCCATGCAATTGATCCGCGGGCGGTAAAGCTGCAAAAAATTCGTTGACACTCAAAGGAAAATATGATATATTATCCGAGTGTTAGGAAATACAGGGATATAGTTCAGTTGGTAGAACGTTGGTCTCCAAAACCAAATGTCGAGGGTTCGAGTCCTTCTGTCCCTGTTGGAGCTTCGGATCTATGTCCGGAGCTTTTTTACTGCAAATTGTATTATAAAATGACAGATCTGAGGATATAGATAGATGAATAAAATCATATTCGTTTTGTTGTCTCTGGGGGCAGCTCTGTTTATGTCTGCCTGCAGCCGGTCGGCAGATGGAATCGGTGCGGCCGAGACGCGTATTTTTGATAAGTCAGGCAACCGCCTGGAAGCGGTTCGGGAAGCGGGAAAACTGGTGATCGGTATTTCGGCGGATTACGCTCCGTTTGCTTTCTCTGTAGAAGAGGATGATGGGGCCATAAGCTACCAGGGATCGGATGTTGAACTGGGAAAATATATTGCGGAGCAGCTGGGAGTAGAGGCGGAGTTTCAGGAGATGGAGATGGAAGAGTGCCTGAAAGCGGCCAAAGAGGGTACCGTTGACCTGGTGCTGCTTGGCATGCTCCCGGAGGAAAGCAGGCTTGCGTATGTGGATTTCACGGATCCTTATTATCAGCCGGGCAGGCAGGTATTTCTGGTAAAAAAGGCTCAGAGAAACGAATATAAAGAACTGGAAGATTTTGCAGGCGCTACAGTGGCCGCCCAGTACGGTACATTGCAGGCTCAGCTGGTGACGGAACAGCTGTCAAAGTCCTATATGGAGCTGGTAGACACGATTTCGGAAGGAATCGAGATGGTCAACACCGGGCGCGCGGACGCTTTGGCACTGGACGCACAGGTGACAGACGACATCCTGGATGAGTACTCTTCTCTGGCTCTGGCAGCGGCTGAGATGGAATATGAGCAGGAAGGCGTGGTAGGCGGCGTCGTGGAGCGGGAACCGGAACTGCTGGAGGCTGTCAACCAGGTTATTGATGAGGTGGTGGAGGACGGACTTTATCTGGGATGGATGGACACGGCTATCCGCATGGCAGTGTCGGAGAGAGAGGCGGACTCCCGGGGTATTACTTCACAAGAGTCCCTACCGGAATCTTCGCGAGCCAGTCAGGCTGCTGGTAGCGATTGACAATATCGCGGATGGTGTCCATGGAGATGGTGGGGACCTTGTCTTTGTGCCGTACCAGGCTGAACGATCTTTCAAACTCATCTGTATTTACATTGTAGATGCGGATCTGCCCATCCCGGATATCTCTCTCCAGAAGACGTACAGATATTACGGCAAGGCATTCGTTATCCAGAATGGCGCTGCGGAAGGTCTCGGGGCAGGTGGCTTCCCATGCTGTATGGATATCCAGATGATGCCTTTCGATAAAACGGTCGAACAGCGCTCTGGTTCCGCTTCCTTTTTCACGCATGACAAAGGATTGATGATTCAGTTCCGGAATGTGAAGGATCTCTTTCCGGGCAAGCGGATGTTCCCGGGAGCAGCCGAGAACCAGATAGTCGCGGATGCAGGAAAGGCTGATCAGATCCGGATTGCGGATATCTCCTTCTACAATGGCGATATCCAGTTCCGAATGGAGAAGCTTTTCTTCAATAGTACGGGTGTTTCCCACATAGGCGAAAGTTTCCGCATCCGGGAGCATTTTTTTGAAATCAGACATAATATTGGATAACAGGCAGGCGCCTACGGTGATGGTCCCTCCGATGCGGAGGGATTCCCGGCGCCTGTTTTTCTGCATACGGCTTTCCAGCTGGTCAAACTGTCCCACCGCCTGGTAGGCGTATCCCAGGAGCTCCTGCCCGGCGGGAGTGATATACAGCCTTTTGGAAAGCCGTTCGAACAGCCGGACTTCATAATTCTCTTCCAGTTCCCGGATGGCCTGGCTGACGGTGGGCTGAGAGAGAAACAGCTTCTGGGCCGCTCTGCTCATAGAGCCGGTTTCTGCCACGGCAATAAAGATTTTCAGATGACGGATAGTCATAGGGGGTTCCTCCTGAATGTATAGGTATTTCCTATATTTATGATAGAATATTATCATTTTTCAAAAAGATACACAAGTGTTATAATACAGACAACATGTAAATGATTTCCAACAATGCGAGAAAGAGGAGAGACAAATGAAAGTAGTCATCGTGGGAGGCGTAGCCGCAGGAACAAAGGTTGCGGCGAAACTGAAAAGAGAGAACCAGAACGCAGAAGTCGTAATCCTGACGAAAGGGAAGGATATTTCTTATGCTGGCTGCGGACTTCCGTATTATGTGGGGAATGTGATTCCGGATCGCACGGGTCTGGTGGTCAACACTCCGGAAAAGTTTCAGGCACTGACCGGTGCGAAGGTGCTGACGGGCATGGAGGTAACCGGAATCAATCGGACAGACAAGACGGTGGAAGCAGTTTCCGTTGATACAGGAGAGACGAGCACCTGGTCCTATGATAAACTGGTGATTGCCTCCGGCGCGTCTCCGATCCGGCCGGATCTGCCGGGGCTGGATCTTCCGCAGGTATTCTTTATGAGGACTCCGGACGACGCGGTAAATCTGCGAGCGGTTGTGGAAACCGGGGAGATCAAAAGAGCGGTTGTAGTCGGAGGCGGATTTATCGGGCTGGAGATCGCGGAGAACCTGAATTCCATGGGCGTGCGCTGCAATGTAATCGATATGGCGCCTCATGTGCTTCCGGGATTTGACAGTGAGATTCAGGAATACGTGGAAAATCATCTGGCGGATGTGGGAATCAATACCATGACAGGCACCCGTTTTGAAGGCGTACTGGGAGACGGCAAAGTAGAGAAAGTACAGACAGGAAAACGCGCGGTCAAAGCCGACGCGGTGGTGCTTTCCATAGGAATACGCGCCAACACGGCCTTCCTGACGGATACAGGAATTGAGCTGGCGCCGAATCGCACAGTATTGGTCAATGACCATATGCAGACTAATGATCCGGATATTTATGCGGTGGGAGACTGCGCCATGGTAAAAAATCGCATTACTGGCAGGGACGCATGGTCGCCCATGGGTTCCACCGCCAATATCACAGGCCGTCTGGCGGCACAGAATATTGCCGGAGGAGATGTCTCCTACAGCGGAGCCATGGGAACGGCGGTCTGCCATCTGCCGGAACTGAATGTGGGCAAGACAGGACTTTCAGAAGCCCAGGCGAAGGATGCAGGGTACGACGTGGTCACCGTACTGACGGTAGTGGACGACAAGGCGCATTATATGCCGGGAGCAGGAAACTTTATTATCAAACTGGTCGCTGATAAAGAATCCAGACGGCTTCTGGGCGTGCAGGCGCTCGGAAAAGGAGAAGTGGATAAAGTCGTAGATATCTGTGTGGCGGCAATCTCTCTGAAGGCGAAGGTGGATGACCTGGCAGATATGGACTTTGCGTATGCGCCGCCATTCTCCACCGCGATTCATCCGCTTGCACATACGGTAAACGTGCTGATGAACAAGATGGACGGAGGGCTGGAAAGTTTTACTCCTGCAGAATTCGCGGAAGGCAAGGCAGAGGGATACCGGATCATCGACGCATCTCCGGCGCCGTCCATTGACGGAGCCCCGTATGTGGATCTGACAAGGATTCATGGAGAGGTGGATGGACTCGGCAAGGACGAACCGCTTCTGTTGGTATGCGCGAAGGGCAAGAGGGCCTATCTGACCCAGAACTTGCTGAAGCATTACGGATATACCAATACCCGCGTGCTGGAAGGCGGTCTGACCTTCAACAGAGCGGCAGTGGAAGAAGCATAATTACAGAGAAAATCAGGAGGGAAAAGAATATGGCAACATTGACAGTGAGCGCAGCAGATGAGAAACGTGTAAAGGCGATGGGATTTCTCAGCAATAAGGGGACAGATAATTTCAATGCCCGCATTATTACCGTGAACGGAAAGATTACAGCAGAACAGCAGCGCTGCATCGCGGAAGCGGCAGAGAAGTTTGGGAACGGGGAAGTGGCGTTTACCACCCGTCTGACAGTGGAAGTCCCCGGGGTACCGTATGACAAGATCGAAGAGTTTCAGGAATTTATCGGGAAAGCAGGTCTGACGACCGGAGGAACCGGTTCAAAAGTCCGTCCGGTAGTCGCGTGCAAGGGTACGACCTGCCAGTATGGCCTGTTGGATTCCTTCGGACTCGCAAAAGAAATCCATGAAAGATTTTATGTGGGTTACCGCCAGGTGCAGCTGCCCCACAAATTCAAGATTGCCGTGGGCGGATGTCCCAATAACTGTGTGAAGCCGGATCTGAACGATCTGGGAATTATCGGACAGCGCATTCCCAATTTCGATGAAGATTCCTGCAACGGATGTAAAAAGTGCGCGATAGAGAAAAACTGTCCGATAGGCGCGGCTAAAGTGGTGGATGGTATCCTGGAGATTGACAAAGATATCTGCAACAATTGCGGACGCTGCGTGGGAAAATGTCCGTTTGACGCAATCGAGGACGGCACTTACGGGTATAAGATCTATATCGGCGGACGCTGGGGCAAGAAGGTCGCTCAGGGACATGCGCTTCATAAAATATTTACTGACAAAGAAGAGGCACTGTCTGTGATTGAAAAAGCGCTGCTTCTGTTCCGGGAACAGGGGAAGACCGGCGAGCGCTTTGCCCAGACCATTGACCGTCTGGGATTCGATAATGTGGAGGCACAGCTGCTCTCCGATGATATTCTGGCGAGAAAAGAAGAAATCCTTGCGGCGAACCTGCATACAACCGGGGGAGCAACCTGCTAAATATATCGTGAACGCAAAAACGCGGTACCGGAAATATCCGGCGCCGCGTTTTTTGGAAACAGGAAGAAAAGATCAGTGAATAATAAATGGCGTAAACGGTACAACAAATGCGAACATGACTACGACTGACAACAGAATGAAGATCAGATTTACCCGGAAGCTGTTTTTCATCGTTACGTGGCCCGGACCGAATACCAGCGGCATAGGTGCGCAGGCAGACGGTGTCAGAGTAGCCATGGAGGAGGCAAAGCCGATCAGCATTGCGAACATACCCATGTTTGTGGAACCTCCGCTTAGCAGGGCTACACCAATATTGAAGAAAATAGTCATTGTAACGATATTGGACATGAAATTCGTCATGAGCACAGCTCCCAGTGTCAGAGCGATGACGACAACAAACGGGTTTACACCAGTAAACAGCGGCTGAAGTACATTTGCCATCCATACGTTGATGCCGGTGGCTTCCGAAGTAACCGGAGTAGCCATAACGCTGACAACACCGGCGAAAATGATCGCGCCCATGGGAAGGCTCTTATAAGCCGCGTTAATATCCAGGAGCGGTTTGTCGTCCACATGGATGACGCAAAGCAGAGACACGGCCAGAATAGCCACCACGATAACGCCGACGTTTTTCCAGTATGCACAGAAGGATGGAAGAAGTCCGCTTCCCAGTTCCGGGAACAGAATCATGAACAGCATGACGATGAATATAGCGGCGGAAATTTTGCCCCGGGTATCCAGCGGACGCATATTGCGTTTTTCTGCTTCTACATCATAGTTGATATAGGCGGAGGTGTCCGGACGCCAGATATTGACGCAGATGATGATGACAATGAACATCAGGATCGCGAAAGGAACGCCTACAGCCAGCCACTGGCCATAGCTCACATCAATGCCCAGCTGCGTGGACATATATCCCATTAGGATCAGGCAGGGTGCATGGGCGATCGGCGAAGCGATAGAAATGACGGTATCTACCCACATAATGCCCATGAACATACAGGTGTAGAAGGGCTGTCCTTTTTTCAGCCCCAGTTTTTCTGCAAGCACCACGGCGATACCCACATAGATGACGGCAAGGGATAGGTTGTCCATAAACATGCCAAGAATCATCATAGAAGCAAAGAACATGCAGAGGAACACGTAGGGACGGTTGTTGACTATTTTACGAGTGATGAACCAGCTGCAGACCAAGTCGATAACGCCGGTTTCTGTCAGACAGTAGTTCAGCATCATGAACACAATCATGGAGATGACGGAAAAATGTCCTACGGAGCCTGCCCAGACTTCCGTGGATGTCATAGCGCCGGTCATAACCAGGAATCCCAGGAATAAGAGCGAAGTCCAGGTGGTGCCTACAGTCAGCCATAGATAGAGAGTCGGGATCATGACGGCGAGAGTTCTTACTCCTATTACGGTCAGACCATTTACAGGCTGCACCGCCAAAAGAATGATCAGGCCGATCACTACGGCGATGATCAGATGTTTGTACATTTTCATTGCGTTTGATTTCATTTGCAGTCTCCCCCTTACCGGCGCTTATGCGCGAAAGTTCTCCTGGTTGTAACGATTGATCTCATCGATGATAATGTTTTCTACCTGCGGATAGATGGTTCCGGGACCGCCGTAGGTCATGCACGGAATAAAATGTTTCAGATCTCCGTATTCTTTCAATGCCCGCTGTGTCTCTTTGCGGATTTCATCCTCAGTCACGTCTTCCCGGTCGATGGAGGAATCGATACCGCCCATCAGAGCCATGCGGCCGTCCAGTTCTTTGGTGATGGCCGGTATATTATTGGTGGGAAGTACTCCCTGCCAGATATCCACGCCGATTTCCGCCATATCTACCGCAATCGATTCACAGTAAGAATCTGAATGGTGCATGACGATTACGTTGTTATCATGCAGATAACGGTACAGTCTGCGGTAAGGCTCTTTGAAGAACTCACGCCATACTTCGGGTTTCATGAACAGGCTGGTTTTGCTTCCAAAATCGTCATGGGACAGGATAACGTCAGGATGAAGGTTTTCTACGATCAGCTTCATGTACTCCAGGCGGTATTCGGTAATTGCGTCAATCAGCTCATGGGTTTCATCCGGGTAGAGAAGCAGGTTGCAGAGTGTATCCTCAAAGGTCATAAGCATGTGCATCTGCTCGAAGATGCCGGTACCCATGACGGTCATGGTCAGACAGTCTTCCGGCGCTTCCGCCTTCTGCTTCTGTACGGCTTCCCATCCCTGGGAGCAGTTTGCCCTCAGATCCGGCACTTTTACATATTCTTTCCAGTTTTCAATATCCTGGATAACCTGGTTCTCCGGCGTCACCAAGGGCACTGCGGCGGGCTGATCCTCCGGGAATGTGATATAGGTTCCCCAACGGTCATAAGAATTGGTGCCGCGGATACGGTTGCCGCGCACGTACTGGAATACCGGATCACCGCCTAGGACCTTAAAGGCTGTGAAACTGTTGCAGAGATGATCCGGTTTTCCATCGGTGCGAATCGTCTCCAGAAAATTTAGCTTTTCGTTGAGCATATTTATTCCCTCCTTGATGTAAATTGTGTATTATGCTGAAAAAAGTGTATCATTTATATTTGAAATTGTGAAATTCTCAAAAGAGCTATCAGTAATTCTAAAACAGAAAGTATTCTGAGATAAAATATAGACCAATTTGACCTTTTAAAATGTATAATACATATGGGATAATAGACAAAACAGTCTGATAAGGAGGAAGAATGCGAGAAATAAATTTGTATAACATTTCCGTCCTGGATCTGGAACTGTTCATGAACGTGGCAAAATACGGGAGCTTTACCAAAGCAGGAGAAAAACTCTTCATGACTCAGTCTGTAGTCAGCAAGCGTATCAGCCAGATTGAAAATGAACTGGGTTTAAGCCTGTTTATTCGAAATAAGCGGCAGGTAGTCCTGACACCTGCAGGGAGGGTGTTGGAAGAACGGATTGGAAATGTACTGGACGATATTCTGGACGCGATTCAGGCTGCTCACGTAGCCCAGACAGGAGCTTCAGGGTATCTTTGTATCGGCTATCTGGAGTGGGGAGATCTGACATTCATAGATGGTCTTAGAAAGTTTATAAAGGACAACCCGCAGTTCTCTATTTCTATGTACCGGGAGAATTTCCCTGAGCTGCGGGAAGGAATTGCCCAGGGCAGGGTAGATATGATTTTTACCATGTCTTATGACTGCGATGTATTCCATTCCGGGGGTTATGATATTTTGAAATTTCAGAAAGTGCCTTTGATGGCCCATATGTACCGGGAACATCCGCTCGCTTCAAAAAAATCATTGGCTATCGAAGACCTGCGGGGCCAGCCCATGCTGATGGTAGATCAGAAGTCTTCTTCCGGATATGGAGAATATGTAAGAGGACTTTTTCGAAAACATAATATACGTCCTGTGGTGGCCCAGTATGCTCATAACGGCGGAGAACATATCGGCAATATCCTGATTAACAAAGGAATTCTTCTGGCCAGCGGACAATTTCTTCAAAATTCATTGAATGGTCAGATTGTACGTGTCCCGATCCGGGATGAAGAACTATATGTTACAGCAGTCTGGAGAAAAGAAAACCGCAATCTGGTATTGATGAAATACCTGCAGATGCTGGCGGAAGAAGTAGATCCGGAAATGCTGTAATCAGAGTTGGACAAAACGGCCGCCTTCAGGTATAATGAGCGCAGTGCGCGAATTATACCATCGCGCATGCCGGTTTCTGCGCGCGCCGCAGAAAGCCGGGCGCATCCGCCGGAGGCATCATGTCTGCGAAGCGGACATGATATAATGAGCGCGGAGGAATTATATGCAGATCATTGGCGCACATATGTCCATTGCGAAAGGATGGGATCAAACAGCGGAGAACGCGGTGAGGATGGGGGCGAATACTATGCAGGTATTCAGCCGCAATCCACGGGGATCCGGATTCAGAGATCCGAAAGATTCAGAGCGGGAGCTGTTTCAGAAAATACGGAAAGAACACGGATTTGGGCCGCTCCTGGCTCACGCGCCTTATACTATGAATCTTGCCAGCGCCCAGGAAAGAGTCTACGAATTTGCCTGTACGGTGATCAGGGAGGATCTGGCACGCATGGACGCGCTGGGCATGGAGAATATGGTCTTTCATCCGGGCAGCCATACCGGGATCGGGGTGGAAGCGGGGATCCGGAATATCATTGCGGGGCTGGACCAGGCGGTTACCGGGCAGGAGAAGACAATGATTCTTCTGGAGACCATGTCCGGAAAAGGGACAGAGATCGGAGCGCGCTTTGAAGAACTGAAGGCGATCCGGGACGGAGTGAGACATCCGGAAAAGATCGGCGTATGCCTGGATACCTGCCATATATATTCTGCAGGATATGATATTGTGAACGACCTGGACGGAGTGCTGGAAAAATTTGATCAGATACTGGGACTTCCGCTGCTGCGGGCGGTGCATCTGAATGACAGTATGACGCCGTTTGCGTCCCATAAAGACCGGCATGCAGCGATAGGGAAAGGAACGATCGGGCTGGAGGCATTGCTGAGAGTAATGGAACATCCGGGATTGAAGCATCTTCCGTTTTATCTGGAAACGCCGAATGACGACCAGGGGCACGCGGATGAGATTCGCATGCTGAATCTGTCGCTAAAAAACCGCAAAAAAAATTAAAAAGACATAAAGAGAACGCAAATAAAGTAATCGTTTATAGAAAGCTTTGCCCTGCTGTGATATGATTTGTACAAAATAAAATCTGGAAAAGAGGGGTCAGTATGGGCAACATAGGTATTATGATTCTGGTCGCTTTGATGGTTCTGGCAGGAGGCGCGGCTTCGCTGTATATCCTGATAACGATGCCGATCATCATTGTGAGAAAGATTTACGGAAAGGTAAAATACGGAAAATCTCTCTTTGATTAAAGGAATGTATATGTCTGTGATCAGAAATGCTTTAAAGACCGCTGCGATACTGTTTGCAGCGGCTCTTTTCTGTTTTTGGCTGCAGCAGTTCGGAGCGGCGGACGCGCAGGTGTCGCTGGTATTTGTGGTGGCGATCCTTTGTATTGCGCGCCTGACCGACGGATATTTTTATGGAATTGCAGCATCGATAGTAGTTGTTTTTGGAGTGAACTATGTGTTCACATATCCTTATTTTGAACTGGACTTTACTCTTACCGGGTATCCGCTTACTTTTGTGACGCTTCTGGCGGTGTCGGTCAGCGTCAGTATGCTGACATCCAGAGTAAAAGAGCAGGAAGCGATCCGGCTGGAGGCAGAGCGGGAAAAGATGAGAGGAAATCTTCTGCGGGCTGTCTCCCATGATATCCGGACTCCGCTGACTTCGATCGTGGGAGCGGCATCGGGGATTATTGAAAATCATCAGGTTCTGACAGAAGAACAGACCCTGGAGCTGGTGGAGGATATCCGGCAGGAGGCTCAATGGTTGATTCGTATCGTGGAAAACCTGCTTTCTGTTACCCGGATTAACGGAGAAAGCGCAAGAATCAACAAACAGGAAGAACTGGCAGAAGAGATTGTCAGCAGCGCCGTCCTGAAGACGGAAAAAAGATATCCCGGGGTCGGGATTACGGTGGAACTCCCGGATACAATGCTTCTGGTTCCCATGGACGGTATTCTGATCGAACAGGTCCTTGTAAATCTTCTGGAAAATTCCATACAGCATGGAAAAACAACCAGTCAGATAATGATTCGGGTAAAGCAGGAGACTGATCGGGCGGTATTCGAGGTGGAAGATAACGGTCAGGGGATCCGGGAAGATGTTCTTCCGAAAATTTTTGACGGCGGACGGCAGACAAAAGAAGGAGAAGGCTCTGATTCAGGAAGGAATATGGGGATAGGCCTGTCCGTATGCATGAGTATAGTAAAAGCGCACAAAGGAGATATGAAGGCGGAAAACATCGGCGGTTCAGGCGCAAGAATGACTTTTTGGCTGCCGATGGAAAAGGAGCAGACAGATGGACATTAAAGACAGAGTACTGGTAGTGGAAGACGATAAAAGTATCCGGAATTTTTTCCGGACAATATTGGAGGCCAACAACTACGACGTTATTATGGCAAACACCGGAGCGGAAGCATACAGTATGGTGACTTCTCAGTGTCCGGATCTGGTGATCCTGGATCTGGGACTCCCGGATATGGACGGGATGAAGATATTGAAAAGTATTCGGGAATGGTCCGCCATGCCGATTCTTGTGGTATCTGCCCGTACGCATGAGCGGGATAAGGTGGAGGCTCTGGATGCCGGAGCCGATGACTATATCACCAAGCCGTTTGGCACATCCGAACTTCTGGCCCGGATAAGGACTGCCATTCGCCATGCCCGTACCGCATATTTGATGCCGGAGGGCATGCAGACCGGCATTTTCCATTCCGGAGGATTGACCATTGATTATGATAAGCACCGGGTATATGTGGACGGAAAGGACGCCAATCTTACGCAGAATGAATACAAACTGGTGAGTCTTCTGGGAAAATACGCGGGGAAAGTATTGACTTATGATTACATTATCAAGGAGATCTGGGGGCCGAATATGAAGAATGACAACCGGATACTCAGAGTGAATATGGCGAATATCCGCCGCAAGATCGAAAAGAATCCGGGAAAACCGGAGTACATTTTTACAGAAGTAGGCGTAGGGTACCGGATCGTGGATCCGGACTAGAAAGGACAGGGGATGAAGAAAGAGGACACAGAAACTCTGACAGCCAAGAAGGAGCTGGCGTTGGAGCTGATTGAACGTCTGAAAGAAGCGTACCCGGATGCGGGGTGCACGCTGGATTATGACGACGCCTGGAAACTACTGGTAAGCGTGCGGCTGGCAGCTCAGTGTACGGACGCTCGTGTGAATGTGGTCGTGGAAAAATTATATGAAAAATATCCGGATGTAAACGCCCTGGCGGAAGCGGATGTGGACTGCATAGAGGAAATTGTACGGCCCTGTGGATTAGGGCGCAGCAAAGCAAAGGATATCAGCGCTTGTATGAAAATCCTGAAAGAACAGTACGGAGGGAAAGTCCCGGACAATTTTGACGCGCTGCTGAAACTGCCGGGAGTAGGCAGAAAGAGCGCCAATCTGATCATGGGAGATGTTTTCGGCAAACCTGCCATAGTGACGGATACGCATTGTATCCGCCTGGTAAACCGGATGGGACTGGTAGACGGAATCAAAGAGCCGAAAAAGGTGGAGATGGCTCTGTGGAAACTGATTCCTCCGGAGGAGGGCAGCGACTTCTGTCATCGGCTGGTGTTCCACGGAAGAGACGTATGTACGGCAAGGACAAAACCGCACTGTGAGAAATGCTGCGTGCAGGATCTGTGCGCGAAAAACGGAATAAACTAAGGAGGAAACAAGTGTTATGTTATGGAGAAACAAAAAGGGGAAGGCGTCTGCGCCAAAGAAAGATCTGACCAAGCTGAAGACTCCCCATACTTATGCAATCATTTTCTTTGTAGTGGTTTTCTGCTGGATCCTTACTTTTCTGGTCCCGGCGGGGAAATTCAGCACCCATACGATTGAGTACACGGACGCCAATGGAGAGACCGCCACGAGAACAGTCCTGATGGCAGATACATTCCGGTACAGCTACAATCTGGACACGGATTTTGTGGCCGGCGCGCTGGAAGAGATCAGCCGGGATCCGGAACTTATGGAAGAGCTGGAAGTGGATCCGGAGGCGCTGACGGCGCTTATGGAGACAGATTCTTCCGCCTGGACCCAGGAGGATCTGGATGCGGCGGGGCTCAGCGACGACGAGATGTACAGTCTGTACGGTGAGGAGTTCTATGACACCAGCAGGAAGCTTCACAAGACTGCGGGGGTCTGGGGGACCGAAGATTTCGGCGGCTTCGGGTTCATGAACTATGTCTTTGAAGGACTGGTGAGCGGAGACCGCTCCGGCACGGCAGTGGGTATCTGCGCGCTGATCCTGGTGATCGGCGGTGCTTTCGGCATCATTATGAAGACGGGAGCCATCGACGCGGGCATCTATGCGTTTATCAACAAGACGAAAGGGCTGGAGAGACTGGCGCTTCCGCTGCTTTTTATTCTGTTTTCTCTGGGCGGCGCTACCTTTGGCATGGCAGAGGAATGCATTCCGTTTGCTATGATCATGGTGCCGTTCGTCATAGCTTTGGGATATGACTCGATCGTAGCGGTGACGGTCACCTATGTGGCGTCTCAGGTAGGAAACGCGGTGTCCTGGATGAGCCCGTTTTCTGTGGCGGTCGCGCAGGGCATCGCGGGGGTTCCGGTGCTGTCAGGCGCCACCTTCCGTATGGTAATGTGGGTGGTAGTGACATTGGCTGCCGACGCTTTCATGATGGTTTATGCAGAAAGAGTCCGCAAAAATCCTCAGAAGTCTGTAGTATATGCAGGTGACGCATATTTCAGAGACAGGCTGGATATGGTGACGGAAGAAGAAAGAGAGTTCAATCTGGGACATAAGCTGATTCTTCTGGAAATGGCGGCGGTCATGGTCTGGATCGTCTGGGGCGTTACCCAGAAAGGCTTTTATATTCCGGAGATCGCGTCCCAATTCTTTGTAATGGGCTTTGTGGCCGGTGTGATCGCCATTATTTTTAAATTAAACGGAATGACTGTCAATGGAATGGCTTCCGCGTTCCAGGGAGGCGTGTCTGATCTGGCAGGCACGGCGGTCGTGGTAGGAATGGCAAAGGGTATTCTTCTGGTGCTGGGCGGTTCCGATGCGGATGTCCCGTCTACGCTGAATACGGTGCTGCATGTGATCGGAACGGCACTCGACGGTGTTCCTGCCTTTATCGGGGCATGGTTCATGTACCTGTTCCAGAGCCTGTTTAATCTGGTAGTAACCTCCAACTCCGGACAGGCAGCGCTTACCATGCCGATTATGGCTCCGCTTTCCGATCTTGTGGGCGTATCCAGACAGATCGCTGTGCTGGCTTATCAGCTGGGAGCAGGCTTTGTGGACGCTTTTACTCCGGTATCTGCCAGCCTGATCGGCGTTCTTGGCGTTGCCAGAATCGAATGGGGCAAATGGGCAAAGTTCCAGATTAAGATGCAGGCATTTTTCTTCCTGCTGGGAACGATTTTTATAGCAATCGCGGTGGCGATTAATTTCCAGTAAGGTAGGACAAATGGTAACGATTATAAAAAACGTAAAAGTATATAAACCGGAATATGCCGGGGTGAAAGACATCCTGATACTAGCCGGAAAGATCGCCGCGGTAGGCGAAGATCTGAGGGCGGATTTCGGCGGCAGCATAGAGGTACAGGAAATTGACGGGGGAGACCTGGCCGCCGTGCCCGGTTTTATTGACAGCCATGAGCATATCCTGGGAGGAGGCGGCGAAGGCGGTTTCCATACCAGGACGCCGGAGGCTTCTCTGGGGGATCTGATTCAAAATGGCATCACTACGGTGGTTGGCTGCATAGGAACGGACGGCGTGGGCAGAGATATGACTGCTCTGCTTGCGAAAGCGCATGCCCTGGAGAACGAAGGAATCTCGACTTACGCGTATACCGGTTCTTATCAGGTTCCGGTACATACGCTGACGGATAGTCTGATGAAAGACATTATGATGCTGGACAAAGTGATCGGCGTAGGGGAAGTGGCTGTCTCAGACCATCGTTCTTCCCAGCCGACTTTTGAAGAATTTGTCAGAATAGCATCAGACGCCAGGGTAGCGGGGATGCTTTCAGGAAAAGCGGGGATTGTGAACGTCCATCTGGGAGACAGCCCGAGGAAGCTGGATCTTATCTGGAGAGTTATCCGCGAGACAGAGATCCCTGCTTCTCAGTTCCTCCCCACCCATGTGAACCGCAATGAGGGGCTGTTTGAGGAATGCCTGGATTTTGCAGGGGAAGGAGGTACGATCGACTTTACAGGAAACGAGGATATCGACTACTGGGAGACGATCTGTGACGAGGTACGTGTGTGTAAAGGCATCCGCCGCCTTCTGGAGAAAGGAATTTCCAGCGACCGTTTTACCATTTCGTCCGACGGACAGGGAAGTATGCCGGTATTTGGCAAAGACGGCCAGTTCCAGGGGATCGGGATTGGAAAGGCCTCCTGTCTTCTGAAAGAAGTCCGGGAATGTGTCCGGAAGGAAGGGATTCCTCTGGAAACTGCGATAAAAGGAATTACTTCGAACCCGGCTTCTGTGCTGAAGCTGTCTTCCAAAGGACATATTGGTCCCGGGTTTGACGCGGATATCTGCCTGCTGTCGGAGGATACGCTGGAATTGAAAACGGTGATCGCAAAAGGCCGGATCATGGTAAAAGACGGGAAACAGCAGGTGTTCGGGACATTTGAGAGAAAATAGACAATAAAACATAGACAATAATGGAAGAAAGGACTGCCGGATTAAGATTCGACAGTCCTTTTGCTGATCCGGTATTCCGGCCAAAGATGAAGAAATTTTAAATCGTGTTTTCCTGCTCCTGACTGATCCGGAAGATCGTCAGGGATATATCTGAATATAGAAAATTCCCTCCGACAGCCATGACCTCCAGTGAGACCGGGACATCGGATACTTCGACAACCTGAGAAAAAGATACGCTGGCAGCGTCTGTGGAGGTATGAAATGTATGGCGTGTGGAAGTTCCCGGGGTCTCTGAACCCTGTACCTGAAGGTAAAGCAGGAGCGACAGGGGGAAAACAGCGCCGCTGACAGGCGAGACTACACCGTGGAACGCCGTATAATAGAGACCGGTATCCCGGATGCTGAAAACTGCGGAGCCGGGAGTATGAACAATAGCAGTTCCATATGTGACTGCATTCCGGTCGAAAATCAGAGGAGCTCCTGAAGAACCGGGCTGGGGAGGTGTAGAATAGGCGTCCATGACTTCTGAAGACAGCGCTTCTCCTGCCGGCCCGGTCGGTCCTGCGGCGCCTCTGGGTCCCTGAGGTCCGGTCGGCCCTGTGGCGCCTGCGGGTCCCTGAGGTCCGGTCGGCCCTGTGGCGCCCCTGGGTCCCTGAGGTCCGGTCGGTCCTGTGGCGCCCCTGGGTCCCTGAGGTCCGGTCGGCCCTGTGATTCCCTGGGACGGACAGGGCGGCGGACAACTGTGGCATCCGCATTTTTTGTTTTCTTTTCCATGGTTGCTGCAGTTCCATAACATAAAAAGATTCCTTCTTTCTTTTCAGGAGATTTGAACAGATATCCGCGACATTTCCAGGTAGATTTTGTTGTGAAGATAATATGGAGATTCTGGCTGAAAAGTTCCGGCCAGTTCGTTGTATTTCCAGGCATTTTCCAGGTCGCCCAGCCGGTCATAACAGACGCACAGGGAGATGGCAGGATAGAATCCGTAACATTCTTCCTGAATAAATGCTCCGGAAGCCGCACTTTTTTCTGACAGCAATGCCTGGCGAAACCAGTAGGCGGCAATGGCGTACTGATTCTGCTCCATGAAACAGCGGCCCAGATCGCAGCAGAGTTCTCCGGAAGGAACACCGTAAGACAGGCCTGTTAACAGAATGCTCAGGATATCCTGTTCCTGCCCCAGAGCTCTGCTGCAGCATGCAAGCTGCCGGACCGCATCCATTTTGTTTTCTGCCCATCCATCTTTTCTTTCCAGAAAAGACCGAAATATATTTCTGCTTTTTTCGTAATCTCCGTGATCAAGCAATTCTCTTCCATAATAGTAAAGGTCTCTGGCTTCAAAAGGTTCGCCGCCGGATATCATATCCTGGTAGATTTTTAAATTTCGTTCAGGGTCGGAGGCCCCTTTTTTTCGGTGCTCGACAGGAATATCTCGGAAAATAACGTTTCCGGAAAGCGGAATTGCTTCGTGTACCCGTCCGCAAAAGCAGTAACCTTTGCGGTTTCGTATCAGACGCTCCCGGACGCAGGAAAAAGCAGGACGGCCGAGGGAGTCAAAGCCGGTGTGATAAGGCAGTAAAACCATATCTGTCTGAGGGGACAGTTCTTCTTTCAGCCGGGAGAAGGACGATGCCTGCTCTGCCGGCAGGCAGTCATCCGCGTCCAGCCACATAAAATATTCCGACCTGGCTTTGGAGATGATAAAATTTCTTGCCGCAGAGAAATCGTCAATCCATGGGAAATCCCAGATTTTCTCTGTATAATCTTTCGCGATTTCCTTCGTGAGATCCGTGGATCCGGTATCCGCGATCAGGATTTCATCCACAAGGCGGCAGATACTGTCCAGACAACAGCGTAAGACTTGCTCTTCGTTTCGCACGATCATACAGAGACTGATGGTACTCATAAAAAGGGACTCCTTTACCTGCCGGTTATTTCATAGGTATGCAAAGACACGGGGACCGGTGCTTGACTTTTTTCCATATATGACTATAATATGAGAGTAATTCTCAGATTGGAGGGATTCCATGGCGCACTATCAGACAGAACAGAGAAAGATGCTGCTGGCGTTTTTGAAGGCGCACAGTGATCAGGCATATACCATTGACGAATTATGGGAAGCGATGAAAGAAGAGCAGTCGCTGGAAATGGTTCCGGGGAAAAGCACGATCTACCGGATGATGCCGGGGCTGGTGGAAGAAAGGCTGGTGCGCCGCTTTGTGAAAGGAAACAGCAGATCCTTTGTGTACCAGATGATCTGCGGAGAGCACTGCGGCAGCCACCTCCATTTGAAATGCTCCGTCTGCGGGAAGCTTTACCATATGGGCGACCGGGAGACAGAAAATCTGATCGCGGAGGTGTTCCGCAGACATCATTTCAGCGTGGACGAAGAAAAGACGGTGCTGTTCGGACACTGCGAAGACTGCGGCAAAGAGGAAGGAAAGTCATAGATGAGAAAAAGAAAATATATATGGGCGGCGTTTGCGGCTCTTGTGATCGGGCTGCTGTCCGGGTGCGGACAGAAGGGGGAAAGTGTGTCTGCGGAGGAACCGGAGTTTCGGGTAGTCTGCACGGTTTTTCCGCTGTACGACTGGACCTCTCAGATCCTGGGCGGCCAGGAGGGCCGGGTGGAGCTCACCATGCTGCTGAAAGACGGCTCAGACCTGCACAGTTATCAGCCTACCGTGGCAGACATGCTGACGATCTCCCAGGCAGATCTGTTTATCTACGTGGGAGGAGAGTCGGATTTCTGGGTGGAAGACGCCCTTGAAAATGCGGACAACCCGGATCTGCAGGCAGTAAGGCTGATGGACGGGCTGGAAGGTTTCCTGCAGGAAGAAGAGTATGTGGAAGGTATGGCAGGAACGGGAGAAGACGAGCATGCTCATGACCATGACCACGGAGAAGACGAGACGGCTTACGATGAGCATATCTGGTTGTCACTCAGGAATGCCCGGCAAAGCTGTCAGGTGATCGCCGGACAGCTGGCGGCGATGGATGAAGCGCACGCGGAAGAATATCTGGAACATGCTGTGCAGTACGGCGCGCTTCTGGACAACCTGGATCAGGAATACAAAGATGCGGTGGCGGGAGCTCCGTACCATACGCTGGTCTTTGGGGACCGCTTCCCGTTCCGCTATCTGACGGAGGATTACGGCCTGGAATATTACGCGGCGTTTCCCGGATGTTCCGCGGAGACAGAAGCAAGCTTTTATACGATCGCGTTCCTCGCGGAGAAGGTATCGGAGCTGGAGCTTCCGGCGGTGCTTGCCATCGATGGTTCTGACGGGACGATCGCGCGTACTATTGCCGACAACACGGAGACGCGGGACCAGAAAGTGCTGACGATGGATTCCATGCAGGCGGTGGACTGGAGAGACGTGCAGGCAGGAGCGGATTACCTGTCTGCGATGGAAAACAATCTGGCGGTTCTGAAAGAAGCGCTGGGTGCGGGAGGTGAATGAGAATGGCACAGTTGACATGTGAAAATCTGGTATTAGGGTATGAAGGCCGGGCTGTGGTCCGGGATCTGAATTTTGAGGTGAACAGCGGAGACTATCTCTGCATTGTGGGGGAGAACGGCTCCGGAAAAAGCACGCTGATCAAAGCGCTGCTGGGACTGAAAAAACCCATGAGCGGAGAGATCCGGTACGGCGGCGGGCTGGAAGCGGACGAGATCGGCTATCTGCCTCAGCAGACGGTGGTGCAGAGGGATTTCCCGGCCTCTGTGAGGGAGATCGTCCTGTCCGGGTGTCTGAACCGGACGGGCTTCAGACCGTTTTACAACCGTCAGGAGAAGAAAAAAGCTTCGGAGAGTCTGGAGAGACTGGGGATCCGCTCCCTGGAAAAACGATGCTACCGGGAACTGTCGGGAGGGCAGCAGCAGAGAGTGCTTCTGGCGCGGGCCCTGTGCGCCACCAGATCCATGCTTTTGCTGGACGAACCGGCCGCGAGCCTGGATCCGGACGCCATGCAGGAGATGTACGGTCTTCTGGAGGAGTTAAACCGGAAGGAAAAGATCACGGTGATTATGGTGTCCCATGATATCCCTGCGGCGGTGGCTTACGCCAGCCACATCCTTCATGTGGGGAAAGAGCCTCTGTTTTTTGGCTCTAAGGAGGATTATGTAAAAAGCGAGACAGGAAAAAAATATTTTAACGGGACAGGAGGAGAACGCCATGATTGAGATGCTTTCCTTGTACTTCAGCTATCCTTTTGTACGCTACGCGATGATTGTGGGGGTATTGATTGCCCTGTCCTCATCGCTTTTGGGCGTATCTCTGGTATTGAAACGTTTTTCTTTTATTGGAGACGGTCTTTCTCATGTGGCTTTCGGCGCCATGGCGGTGGCGACGGTCCTGGACGTGGCCAGTGATACCGCGGTGGTGCTTCCCCTGACGGTGCTGGCGGCTGTATTTTTACTGCGTACCGGGCAGAACGCGAAATTGAAAGGAGACGCCGCCATTGCCATGATCTCGGTGGGAGCGCTGGCTTTCGGATATCTGGTCCTGAATCTGTTTTCAAAATCTGCAAATATCAGCGGGGATGTGTGCAGTACTTTGTTCGGATCCACGGCAATCCTGACCTTGACCAGGACGGATGTTCGGATCTGCGTGCTGATGTCAGTGCTGGTCATCTTGATCTTCTTGCTGTTTTATCATAAGATTTTCGCAGTAACTTTTGATGAGACGTTCGCGCAGGCTACCGGTATCCGTGTGGGCGCCTACAACCTGCTGATCGCTGTGGTGACGGCTTCTGTGATCGTGCTTGCCATGAAACTGGTGGGATCGCTCCTCATATCCGCGCTGATTATCTTCCCGTCTCTCTCTGCCATGCGTATTTTTAAAAGTTTCCGGTCAGTGATTCTTGCGTCGGCTGTTATTTCGGTGATCTGTGCTTCAGCAGGTATCTTTTTGTCTATTCTGGCGTCCACTCCGGTGGGAGCGACCGTTGTGTGCGTGAATATAGCGGTATTTGCGCTGGCAAGTCTGGCAGGAACATGTCTCAGGCGAGGCGCCTGAATTGGGGCTTGACCTTTGATGAAAAATGGAACAAGATATATACTGTATGAAAAGTATGAACAGTCAGGAGAATAGGAAAGATGTTTCTGTTGCGGAAAATTTATTGCAGAACCTTTCAGACCGTATTTCGGATCGCGATCCCGTTTCTGCCCTACCGGAATCCGAAGATTATTCCGGCCGTGTCAGGGATCACGGATGTATGCAGAAAATACGGGGTGGAATCGGTGATGATTGTGACGGACGCAGGGATACGGGCTCTGGGTCTGACGGATTTTCTTGAAAAAACCTTAAAAGAAGAAGGGATTTCTTACTGTGTCTATGACCGTACTGTAGCCAACCCCACGATTCAGAACGTGGAAGAGGCAAGGAAGATGTACCTGGAGCACGAAGCGCAGGGAATCATCGCGTTTGGCGGCGGATCTTCCATGGACTGCGCGAAAGCGGCGGGAGCCAGGATTGTCAAGCCCCGTCAGTCTATCCGGCAGATGAGAGGACTATTGAAAGTACATAGGCGGCTGCCGCTGCTGATTGCCGTGCCGACGACAGCAGGAACCGGCAGCGAGACAACGCTGGCGGCGGTGATTACGGACAGTGAAAAACACTATAAGTATCCGATCAATGATTTCAGCCTGATTCCGCGCTACGCGGTGCTTGATTACCATGAAACACTCGGACTGCCCAAAAGCATTACGGCGACCACAGGGATGGATGCCCTGACCCACGCGGTGGAAGCATATATTGGAAATTCCACCACGAAAGAGACCCGTGAGATGGCGGAAGAGGCAGTCAGTCTGATCTATCAGCATCTGAAGAACGCCTATGAAGACGGAAGGAATAAAGAAGCCCGCAGCGGTATGCTGCGCGCGGCTTACTGTGCCGGAGTGGCGTTTACCAAATCTTATGTGGGTTACATTCACGCGGTCGCCCATTCCCTGGGCGGACAGTACGGGACGCCTCATGGTCTGGCGAACGCGGTGATTCTGCCTATTGTCCTCCGGATGTACGGATCTGCGTGCTGGAAGAAACTGGCGCAGCTTGCCAGGAAGGCAGGCGTTGTGGAGCAGGGGCTGAGTGATGAAGAGACGGCGAAATGTTTCATTGACTGGATCCAGGAGATGAACGACTCCATGGAGATCCCCCGTCATTTTCCGCAGATCCGCAGAAAGGATATTCCTGTAATGGCCCGTCATGCAGACAAGGAAGGCAATCCGCTCTATCCGGTTCCTGTATTGATGAACCGAAAAGAACTGGAACGGATCTATGAAGAAGTGAAAGGAAGATAAGGTATGCAGACAGCGGAATTGGTAAAAGCGCAAAGAGAGTTTTTCCGTACCGGAAAGACGCTGGATGTGTCGTTCCGGATACAGGCGCTTGAGAGACTTGAAAAAAGTATTCTGAAATATGAAGGAGAGCTTTCAGAAGCGCTTCGGGAAGATCTGGGAAAATCAGGGATGGAATCCTATATGTGTGAGATCGGTCTGAGTCTGTCGGAGATCCGGTATATCCGCAGGCATACGCGTTCCTGGAGCAGGAACCGCAGAGTAAGGACTCCTTTGTCCCAGTTTGTATCCAAAAGCTTTACGGTTCAGGAGCCTTATGGAGTGACGCTGGTCATGTCCCCCTGGAATTATCCGGTGCTGCTGACGCTGGAGCCTCTTGCGGGCGCGCTGGCTGCCGGAAACTGCTGCGTGGTGAAACCTTCCGCTTATTCTCCGGCGGTATCGGCTGTGCTGGCAAAACTGATCCGGGAAGTTTTTCCTGAGAAATATGTGGCGGTGGTAGAAGGCGGCAGGGCGGAAAACCAGAGCCTTCTGGAACAGAGATTTGACTATATTTTCTTCACCGGAGGCGTGAATGTAGGAAAACTGGTGATGGAGAAAGCCTCGGCCCATCTGACGCCTGTGACGCTGGAACTGGGAGGCAAGAGCCCCTGTATCATCGAGAGGACGGCCAATCTGAAGGTGGCGGCAAAGAGAGTAGTATTCGGAAAATACCTGAACTGCGGACAGACCTGCGTGGCGCCGGATTACGTGCTGGCAGAGAGCTGCATAAAAGACGAGTTTGTGCGTCTTGTGAAGGAAGAGATCCAAAAGATGTACGGGGAAAATCCATTGGAGAATCCACTGTATGGGAAAATAATCAACCAAAAGCACTTCGACCGTATCCTGGGCCTGATCGACAAGAGCAAGACCGTCCATGGAGGCGAAAGCAATCCGGATACACTGCAGATCGCGCCCACGGTACTGGATGGGGTGGAGGCGTCGGATCCGGTTATGCAGGAAGAGATCTTTGGTCCGGTTCTCCCTGTCCTGACAGTGGCATCCATGGACGACGCGTGCAATTTTGTCAAAGACCGTCCGTCACCGCTGGCATGTTATATTTTTACAGAGGATAAAAATGTAGAAAGGCGTTTTCTGAAAGAGGTGCCGTTCGGCGGAGGGTGCGTTAACGATACGGTCATCCATCTGGCAACCCCGTATCTGGGATTCGGCGGAGTCGGGAACAGCGGAATGGGTTCTTATCACGGAAAGAAAAGTTTCCAGACTTTCAGCCATGAGAAAAGCATCCTGAAGAAGGCGACCTGGCTGGATCTGACCATGAGATACCAGCCGTATGATTCGGCCAAAGAAAAGCTGGTCCGTTTTTTTGTGAAATAATAGTAATGGTTCGGACGGCGGGGGGAAGATGCCGTATTGAACAGTTGTAAATCAAGACAGCAGGAGGAAAACAGATGAATGTAAGAAAGAGAAGCGGCAAAGTGGTGCCGTTTGACGCTGATTTTATCCGCCGCGCGGTGGCGCTGGCTTCCGCGGCTTCCGGAGAGACCGGGGACGAGGCGGTGGAAAAAGTGACGGCACATACAGTAGAGAAACTGAAAGCCATGAATACGGAGATCCTGGATATTGAGACGATCCAGGACAAGGTAGAGGAAACCCTGTTCGAGGAGAAATGTTATCAGACCGCCAAAGCATATATCTTGTACCGTATTGAGAAGGAAAAGGAAAGAGCCAGCGGAACCTGGAAAGAGGGGCTTTTGAGCAGAGAATTCTTAAGCCCGTACAAACATGCGCCCAATCCCATGGAACAGCTTGGATCATTTGTATACACCAGAACATATTCCAGATATCTTCCCCGTTTCGGAAGACGTGAGTTCTGGTGGGAGACGGTGCGCAGGGCCGTGGAATACAACTGTTCCCTGGCGCCCACATCCAGGGAAGAAGCGGAAAAACTGTATGACAATATCTATCATCTGAAACAGTTTCTGTCCGGACGGACCCTGTGGGTGGGGCAGACTCAGGTGGCGGAAGAATATCCCATGGCGAATTACAACTGCGCGTTCGAGGTGATCGACGATTTTCATGCGTATCACGACCTGTTCTATCTGCTGATGGTGGGCAGCGGCGTGGGAGTCCGCGTGCTGAAAGAGGATGCCGAAAAGCTTCCGAAGATCCGTACAGATATAAAAATTCTCCACAAAGCGTATGATGCCAAACCGAAAACGGAGCGTCTGGAGTTTACGAACCTTACTTTTGACGGAGATAAGATGACTCTGGAAGTGGGTGACTCCAAGGAAGGCTGGGCACAGGCGCTGGATCATTATTTTGAGGTTTTGACCAACAGAGAGTATTCCCGCATCAGGGAGATTGTGGTGGACTATGATTCCATACGTCCCAGAGGAGAGCGGCTGAAAAGATTCGGCGGGACTGCCAGCGGGTACGAGTCTATGATGACTATGCTGGATAAGATCCATAAAGTAATTACGGCGGCAGGGGCCAGAGACAAGACAGTACGTACCCAGTTAAAGCCTATCGACCTTCTGGACATCGCCAATATCATCGGAGAAAACGTGGTGTCGGGAGGGGTCCGCAGAACGTCGGAGATCGGTCTGATCGATGCAGAGGACCGTACCTGCATCGAAGCGAAAAACGAACTGTATCAGCAGATTGACGGACGCTGGGAGATCAACAAAGAGATCGCCCACCGTCAGATGAGCAATAATTCCATTTATTACCGGAAAAAGCCGGACCGGGAGATGCTGCACTGGCATCTGAAACAGATGCGCTATTCAGGAGAACCCGGATGGGTGAACGAGGAAGCCGGACGGAAGCGCAGGCCGAATTTTAACGGCTGCAATCCCTGCGGCGAGATCCTGCTGGACAGCCACGGCCTCTGCAACCTGACCACGCTGAACGTGATGGGCTTTGTGGAAGACGGTAAACTGAACGAGAAGGAACTCCTGGAAGCGCAGCGGCTTTCCGCAAGAGCGGGATACCGGATGACCTGCCGGGAGCTGGAGATTCACCGCTGGAACCTGGTGCAGCAGAGAGACCGCCTGCTGGGCTGCTCTCTGACCGGATGGCAGGATATGGTAAATGCGACAGGTATGGACCGCGACGCGCAGGCGGCGCTTCTGGAGAGACTGCGGGCGACTGCCCATGAGGCCGCTGAGGAGATCGCGGCGCGCCTGGGCGGAGCAAAGCCGCTGCTGATCACCACGGTGAAGCCGGAAGGGACGCTGTCCCTGCTTCCCACGGTGTCCAACGGTGTTCATTATTCTCATGCGCCGTATTATATCCGAAGGATCCGGATCAGCGCTACCGACCCATTGTGCAGGGTGTGCGAGGAACTGGGGTATCCGGTACTGCCGGAAGTGGGCCAGGATCCGGAAGATCCCAAGACAAAAGTGGTGGAATTCCCGGTGAAAGCGCCGAAAGGGCTGGTCAAGGCAGACGTGTCCGCAATCCAGCAGCTTGAGAATTACCGGATGTTCATGAAACATTATGTAGACCATAACTGCTCGATCACGATCCATGTGCGCGACCATGAATGGGATGAAGTGGAGCAGTGGGTATGGGACAACTGGGATGATATTGTGGCGCTCTCTTTCCTGAGCTATGACGATAACTTCTACGAACTGCTTCCTTACGAAGAGATCACGGAAGAAGAGTACGAAAAGCGCAGGGCGGCCATGCGCCCGTTCAATCCGTCCCTTCTGGCGAAATATGAATATGAAGAGACAGAACTGGATATCGGGGATTCCGAGTGCGTAAACGGAGTCTGCCCGGTGAGATAGACGGAGTAAGGATAAATGGTGGAAAACGGAAAAAAAACACTGTATCTGGAGTGTGAGAGCGGGATCAGCGGCGATATGACCGCCGCCGCCCTGCTGGATCTGGGGGCGGATGAGGCGGTCCTGCGGAAAGCTCTTCAGAGCCTCCCGGTCGGCGGATATGAAGTCCATATCAGCCGGGTGAAGAAATCCGGCCTTGATATGTGCGACTTCGATGTATTGCTGGAACATGAAAACCATGACCATGATATGGAATATCTGCACGGACATGAACATGCTCATGAGCATGGCGGTTTCCATGGCCATCATGATTATCATGACCACGGCAGCGAGGCTCATCATCACGGGCACGGCCATGAGCACAGCCATCCCCACGAACACCGCGGAATGGCTGAGATCCGGGAAATTCTGGAACAGGCAGAGCTGACACCGGGAGCGAGGGAGCTGGCTCTGCATATTTTTGAAATTCTGGCGGAGGCGGAGGCGAAGGCTCACGGCGTTCCGAAAGATCAGGTTCATTTTCATGAAGTAGGAGCAGTGGATTCGATCGTGGATATTACGGCGGCGGCAGTCTGCCTGGATAATCTGAATATCGGGGAAGTCATCCTTCCGGTGCTGAAAGAGGGAACCGGAACCATCCGCTGCCAGCATGGAATCCTTCCGGTGCCGGTGCCGGCGGTGGCGAATATTGTAAATACATACGGACTGCCCCTGCATATCACCGGGATTCACGGAGAACTGGTGACGCCCACGGGGGCGGCGATCGCGGCGGCCGTCCGGACGTGCGGAACACTTCCGGACCGTTTTACGGTGGAGAGGATCGGAATGGGAGCCGGAAAGAGGGACTATGAGGCTCCCGGCTTTCTGCGCGCCATGCTGATCCGCGCAGAATCAGAGAATCAGGATCAGATCATGAAGCTTGAGACCAACGTGGACGACTGCAGCGGAGAAAATCTGGGATACACGCTGAACCGTCTGATGGAGGCGGGAGCGCGCGACGCGCATTTTGTTCCGGTGTATATGAAAAAAAACCGTCCCGGTTACCAGCTCAATGTGATTTGTACGCCGGAGGACGCGCCGGAACTGGAGCGGATTATCTTTGAAGAGACATCCACAATCGGAATCCGTAAGATGCTTATGAAACGGACCGTCATGGACCGGGAGATCCGTACGGTACAGACTCCGCTTGGAGAAGCGAAGATTAAAATATGCCGTTATCAGGGAATAGAAAAACGCTTTCCGGAATATGAAAGCGTGAACGCTCTCTGCAGGAAGAGCGGGAAAAACTATCAGGAGGTCTACCGGATGGTGGAGGAGGCCGGAAGGAAAGATTCCGGCGGTTCCGATTCCATGTAAGTGACTGGGGAGGGAGTATGGAGAAGGAAGATATCAGATATCAGACTTATGTACAGATCCTGAAAGAGGAGCTGATACCGGCCATGGGGTGTACGGAGCCGATCGCCATATCTTACTGTGCGGCCAAAGCGCGCGCGGTTTTGGGCTGCATCCCGGAGGACTGTCTGGTGGAAGCCAGCGGAAATATCATCAAAAATGTGAAAAGCGTGGTGGTTCCCAATACGGACGGCCTGAAAGGGATCGAGGCTGCGGCCGCCGCAGGAATCGTAGCGGGAAAAGAAGAACGTATCCTGGAAGTGATCTCAGCTGTGACGCAGGACCAGAAAAAAGAGATCAGAAAATATCTGGACCAAAAGAGGATTCGGGTAAAACCTCTGGAAACGGAAGAACTGCTGGATATTGTAATACAGGTACACGGCGGAGGACATAAGGTAAAAGTCCGGATTGCAGGCTATCATTCCAATATCGTCCGGATCGAAAAAGATGGGGACATTCTTTATGAAATCGGAGGAACTGCCGCCAAAGAAGGGGCGAACCAGGCGGACCGGAATCTTTTGAACGTGAAAGATATCGTGGAGTTCGCGGACACGGCGGATATCCGGGATGTACAGGAAATCCTGGACCGGCAGATCGAGTATAATTCCGCGATTTCAGAAGAAGGACTCCGAAATCCTTGGGGAGCGAATGTGGGAAAAGTACTGCTGAACGCATACGGCAATGACATTCGTGTGAGGGCGCGGGCCGCTGCGGCAGCCGCGTCTGACGCCCGCATGAGCGGATGTGAAATGCCTGTGATCATAAATTCCGGAAGCGGGAATCAGGGGATCACCGCCTCCCTTCCGGTCCTGGAATATGCGAAAGAACTGCATGCCGACAGGGAAAGACTGTATCGGGCTCTGCTGGTGTCCAATCTTGTTGCAATTCATCAGAAAACCGGGATGGGGAGATTGTCGGCCTACTGCGGAGCGGTCAGCGCCGGATGCGGAGCCGGGTGCGGGATCGCCTATCTGCAGGGAGGAGATTTTCGCTGCATTGCCCATACCCTGGTCAACGCGCTCGCGATCGTCTCCGGGATCGTCTGCGACGGGGCAAAGCCGTCCTGCGCGGGCAAGATTGCATCCGCAGTGGACGCGGGAATCCTGGGATACGAGATGTACTGCCAGGGGCAGCAGTTCCGCGGCGGAGAAGGGATTCTTTCCAAGGGAGTGGAGAATACGATCCGGAATGTGGTCCGTCTGGGGGCCGTGGGGATGAAGGAGACGGATAAAGAGATTATTCAGATGATGACGGAGTGCTGAGAGAAAAACCTCTTGCAAAACCAAAAATTTTATTGTATAGTATACGAGAACTGAAAAATAATAAGGTACATGAATGGGCATGGAAAAAAGGTATTTCCATGTCCTTTTTTGTTTCCCGGTTTTGCTTTTGCGAAAAGGAGAGATCAGAATGGACAGTGTAGATCGCAGTATATTAGCATGTTTGAGTGAAAACGCCAGACAGTCGGCGACGGAGATCAGCCATAAGGTACATCTGTCAATCGCGGCGGTGATCGAACGGATCAGAAAACTGGAACGGCAGGGAGTAATACGGCAGTATACGATAGTGACGGATCAGCACAAAATGGGAAATGATGTGTCCGCGTTGATGGAAGTCACTCTGGAGCATCCGAAATATTATGAGGAATTTGCCAAAGCCATGGAAAACACTCCCAGCGTTGCGGCCTGCTACTATCTGACCGGTGATTTTGACTTTCTGATTCAGATTTATACCCGGTCGTCCGAAACGCTGGAACAGCTTCATCGGGTGATTAAAAGCGTTCCGGGAGTTTCTTCTACGAAGACATATTTTGTTTTGAAGGAGATGAAACATGGATCCTGTACAGATATGTGTCCGGAAAACGGCGCGTCCGCATAAATGAATAATCGTTGGTCAGAAGGGATACAATAGGTGCAAAAGGAGGTATCTTTGATGAACAAAGGCTTGGATTATTTTGCACTTACGATAGTGATCATTGGCGCAGTCAACTGGGGACTGATAGGCTTTTTCCAGTTTGACCTGGTGGCATGGCTGTTTGGAAACATGAGCTGGATATCCCGTATCGTCTATGGCCTGGTAGGGATCTGCGGACTGTATCTTCTGTCTTTCTATGGAAGACTGTCCGGCGATTAAAAACATTTGTCTTCCGGGGGAAAATAATGGTTGCCAATTCACCCGCCCTGTGATATACTCTGAAAGATAATGGGGTTATGAGAAGGTAACGGGTGTATAAAATGACAGCAGAGATGTCGGAAGAGTTGAAGCGCATGCTTTCCGGTAGCAGTCTGCCTCTGTTTGAGCAGGCGTGTATTTTTGCGGCTGTGGCCCATCGCGGCGCGACACGCAAAGGGGGAAGAATTCCTTATCTGGTTCATCCGGTGGAAGCCGCAGGCATTGTGGCGGAGATGACAGATGACGAGGACCTGATCGCTGCAGCCGTACTGCATGATATTCTGGAGGACACGGATGTGACCTATGAAGAACTGGAACAGTTCTTCGGATCACGGATCGCAGGATATGTGTACGGTGAGTCGGAGGACAAGCGCAGGGATCTCCCTCCGGAGAGTACCTGGATGCTGCGCAAACAGGAAACGGTCGATTTCCTTAGGGAGAAGGCAGACAGGAATGCCAGGATGCTGGCATTGGCGGACAAGCTTTCCAATATTCGCGCCATCGCGCGGGATATTGATAAAGTAGGCGATCAGATCTGGGAAAGATTCAATCAAAAGGACAAGAATAAACATGGTTGGATGTACCGACAGACTGCGGAAGCTCTAAGAGAGCTGGAGGACTTTCCTGCATGGAAAGAATATGACAGGTTGGTTCGAAAAGTGTTTCATGAGGATTCTATGTAAGGGGGCTGTATTTTTATACAGTCTCTTGTTATGTATGAATGAAAAAGATATGAGGAGGACATAAGATGACAGCTTACAAAGATTTGACCAGAGAAGAACTGCTCGGACTGAAGAAAGAACTGGAGCTTCAGTATGAGGATGCCAAGGGGAAAGGCCTGAAACTGGACATGTCCAGAGGGAAACCTTCAGAGGAACAGCTGGATATGACCATGCCGATGATGGATATTTTCAACAGCCACAGCGATATGCGCGACGATCATGGTGTAGATACCAGAAATTACGGTAATCTGGAAGGAATCTGGAGCGCCCGCAAGCTTCTGGGCGATATGCTGGGTGTGGCTCCGGAAAAAGTAATCGTATTCGGAACTGCCAGTCTGAGTGTTATGTACGACAGTATCTCCCGCTCCATGACGCATGGCGTGATGGGGAGTACTCCCTGGTGTAAACTGGATAAAGTGAAATTCTTGTGTCCGGCTCCGGGATATGACCGCCACTTTTCTATCACAGAACATTTCGGTATTGAGATGATCACGATTCCGATGACAGAGGAAGGTCCGGACATGGATCTGGTAGAAGAATATGTGAAAGATCCTGCAGTGAAAGGTATCTGGTGCGTGCCTATGTATACAAACCCGCTGGGTATCACCTATTCGGAGAATGTATGCCGCAGGATGGCGGATCTGAATCCGGCGGCAGAAGATTTCCGTATTTACTGGGATAACGCATACTGCGTGCATCATCTGTATGACGACAGGCAGGACACGCTTCCGGAGATGCTCTCCATGTGCGAGGCAAACGGAAAGAAGGACATGATTCTGGAGTTCGCCTCCACATCCAAAATCAGCTTTGCGGGCGCGGGCATCAGCTGCATTGCCGCTTCCGAGGGCAATCTGGAATGGGTAAAAAAATCCATGACAATCCAGATTATCAGCCATGACAAGATTAACCAGCTCCGTCATGTACGCTATTTTAAAGATCTGGACGGTATCAAGGCACATATGAGAAAACATGCGGCGATCATGCGTCCGAAATTTGAGATGGTGCTGGAAACGCTGGAGCGCGAGCTGGGCGGACTGGGCATCGGAACATGGACGAAGCCTCTGGGAGGTTATTTTATTTCCTTCGACGCTATGGACGGGTGCGCGAAAGCCATTGTGAACAAATGCAAAGAGGCAGGCGTGGTGCTTACCGGAGCAGGAGCGACCTTCCCATATAAGAAAGATCCGCATGACAAAAATATCCGTATCGCGCCCTCCTATCCGACTATGGATGAACTGAAGATGACGGCAGAGCTTTTCGTCCTCTGTGTGAAACTGGTGAGTGTGGAAAGACTGCTGGGAGAAATCTAAAAAAGTATTGACAAAAAATAAAAGTATACAGTACAATGTCAGCGTATGAATGGATTGTTACTGTACGGCAGGCTATACTATTTATACACGTTTAACAGCGTGTAGGAATAGTATAGCCTTTTTTGCGTGAGAGGGAAGATCGAAATTGAAAGTGGAAAAAGTGATCAACAATAATCTTGTCCGTTCCAGAAAGGAAGACATCCGGATGTTCGGAGAGATGGGATTCAGGACGTTCCGTATGTCTATTGCCTGGTCCAGGATCTTCCCTGACGGAGACGAGGCGGAGCCCAATGAAGAGGGACTTCGGTTTTATGAGGATGTATTTCGGGAGTGCCATAAATACGGGATCGAACCGCTGGTGACGATTACCCATTTCGACTGCCCAATCCATCTGATAAAAAAATATGGAGGCTGGAAAAACAGAAAGCTGATCGAATTTTATAAAAAACTTGTGACGGTGCTCTTCACCCGTTACAAAGGGCTGGTAAAATACTGGATCACATTTAATGAGATCAACATGATCCTTCATCTGCCGTTCATGGGTGCAGGACTCCTTTTCGAAGAAGGAGAGGATCAGACTGCCGCGAAATATTTAAGCGCCCATCACGAACTGGTGGCCAGCGCATGGGCGACAAAGATCGCTCATGAGATCGACCCGGAAAATAAGATCGGCTGTATGGTGGCGGCAGGAGACTATTATCCGTACTGCTCCCTGCCGGAGGACGTGTGGGCGGCAAAAGAAAAAGATCATGAAAACCTGATGTTTATCGACGTCCAGGCAAGAGGCTATTATCCGGGGTATGCGGTGAAATTGTTTGAACGCATGGGACTGGATCTGGGGATTACCGAGGAAGACCGCAGGATCCTCAGAGAAAATACGGTGGATTATGTCAGCTTCTCCTACTATTCTTCACGCTGCATCACGACGCAGGAAGGCGTGGGAGAGACGACAGGAAACGCCTTTAAAGGAACCAGAAATCCGTATCTGAAGGTCAGCGAATGGGGCTGGCAGATCGACCCTCTGGGGCTGCGGATCACGCTGAACAGTCTGTATGACCGTTATCAGAAACCGCTGTTTATCGTGGGGAACGGGCTGGGGGCCAAGGACGAACTGGTGGAAGACGGCCAGGGCTCCTATACGGTGGACGATCAGTACCGGATCGACTACCTGCGGGCGCATATCCAGGCGTTCAAGCAGGCTGTGGAGGAAGACGGCGTGGAACTTCTGGGATACACTCCCTGGGGCTGCATCGACCTGGTCAGCGCCTCCACCGGAGAGATGGCGAAACGTTACGGCTTCATCTATGTGGACCGGGATAATCAGGGAAATGGAAGCCTGAAACGCTATAAGAAGAGATCGTTTGAGTGGTATAAAAAGGTGATCGCTTCCAACGGGGAAGAGTTGGATTAAGGTGTTTAGAAGAATAATAGAAGGGGCGGGAACTGCTGCATTGCAGTTCCCGCCCTGTTTAAATTATTTTTTTAACTGCTGCAGGATGCCCCTTGTTTTCATGACGTGGGATATGGCTCCATTCAGATCGTTTTGTATTGTTCCCAAATATAATATATCAGTAACCATATTACATGACATACGGGATGCAATAGATCCAATTTTTCGTTCCGGCTCCAACGGCGGGACAAAAAGAGCTACTGTAGAATATTTTACCATGTTGGTCTGTACATTTTGTGAGATGCTGATGGATGGAACATTAGCTTCTGCAACCATTTTTACAATAATATTTGTCAGATTGGTTTTTCCGGAGTAAGAGACTGCGATCAGACAATCTTCTTCAGTCAAATTAGCAGCCTGAGACAATTGAGTCGGAGCATCTTCAAAAAATACCGCGTCAATCCCGGCAATCATAAATTTCCTTGCAAGATCTTTGCCGATCAGGAGGGATGTCCCCTCGGCGACAATGCAGATTCGTCTCGCCTTCAACAAAAGTTCAATCGCTTTTTCTAATTTTTTATAGTTTAAGTAGTTACATGTTTTTTCCAGGGTGTTGCTATAAAATGCCGTGAGCTTCTGAACCAATGTTTCCAGATCATCAGACTTTGTAAAGTCCTCCACCATTTGTTCACTGCCTGTGCTGGTCTGGGATTCCCGGGCGAGATCAATACGGAATTGTGTATAGCTTTCGTATCCGATTTTTTTTGTAAATCTCATAATACACGATGGAGTAACCTGCACTTTTTCAGCAAGTTTTTGTACCGTATGTTTATAGATTTTCTCATCGCTTGCCAACAGATAGTCTGCAATCTTTTTTTCATTTTTACTAAGGTTGGCATAATTTTCCATAATAGCCGTCAGGCAGTTCATAAGTCCCTCCTGTTATCTGTTAAAAAATTCACACTATTTAATTTGAGTATAACTTGGACAAAATAATAATGCAAGCAAAATGACAAAAATAGAATAAAATTCCGTTTTTAAATAAATAAATATTGACAAAATATTCTGTTTTTGATATTGTGATGATAGTAAAAATGATGAAGGGGGATTACTTATGGCAGATGTACGTTTGGTAAGAGTGGATTTTAGACTGATGCATGGTCAGGTGATTGCAAACTGGCTGAATCAGGTTGATGGGAATGCGATTATGATTGTTAATGATCAGCTTTCTCAGGACTCATTTATGAAAAATGTCTATAAAATGGCGGCTCCTAAAGGGGTAAGAGTGAGCATATTCAGTCTGGAAAAAGCATTGGAAAAAATCCAGAGCGAGGAATATACACAAGGACGTCAGCTTGTAGTTTTGTTTAAAACAATTTCTGATGCGAAGATGGCATTCGAAAAAGGATTTCCAATGAAAGAGCTCCAAGTTGGCGGTCTGGGATCGGGAAAAGACCGGGTACAGATAACGAATCAGATCTATCTGAACAGATCTGATACGGATAAATTACTGGAACTGAACGGGAAGGGGGTAAAAGTATATTTACAGACAGTTCCGAAAGAAGCCGCAATTCCTATAGAAAAAGCGGCCGTAAAAGTACAGTAAGAAAAATCAAAGGAGGGAAATGTAGTGAATAGTGTTGTACAGGCACTGCTGATCGGTATTGTGTATTGGATCGGTACAAACAGATTATGGTACGGGATGACACATCTTATACGTCAGCCTATGATTCTGGCAATACCGCTGGGGTTGATTATGGGGGACATCCCAACAGCAATGATTATTGGAGCCACCTTACAGTTGATTTATTTAGGAACGATTTCGCCGGGAGGAAATATACCGGCTGACGAAGCTATTGCGGCATGTGTGGCGATCCCAATTGCGATTAGGACAGGGATTACCGCTGAGGTTGCCGTATCGCTGGCAGTTCCGGTAGGCTTGTTGGGCGTATTGCTGGATACTGTGCGTCGGACATATGCGTCTGCGTTTGTTCGTCTGGCAGATAGAGCTGCGGAGAATAATGATGAAAAAGGTCTGAGACGGGCCTGCTTCTGGTATCCATTTTTCTGTTCTATACCGCTTCGGGTAATTCCGGTTTTCTTGGCTGCCTACTTTGGAGCAGATGCAGTTGAAGCATTTATGAATTGGCTCCCGGCCTGGGTAACGAACGGCCTGTCTGTAGCAGGAGGTGTTCTGCCGGCACTGGGATTTGCCGTGACAATAGCGGTAATTGGGAAAAAGAATCTGCTGCCATATTTCTTGGTTGGCTTTCTGGCAGTGGCATATTCAGGCATGAGTACTATAGCGGTTGCTATACTTGGCCTGTGTATTGCGTTGTTACAGGGGAACTTTGCACCGGCGACAGCCGCAGCGGGAGGTGACATGGACGATGACGACTGAATTGAAAACAACGGAAAAGAAGCTTAGCAGAAAAGATGTAATTAAATCGTGGTTTCGATACTATCTGGTGACAGAAGTAGGGAACAGCTATGAGCGCCTGACTGCATTGGCATTTGGATATGGAATGGCGCCGATACTGGAAAAATTGTATGGTGATAATGAGGAAGAACTGAGAAAAGCGTATACGCGTCACATTTCATTTTATAATTCAGAAGCTACTTGGGGCTCACTGGTGTTAGGAATCTCCATGGCTATGGAGGAGGAACATGCCAATGAAGTGGCCCAGGGAACTCAAAGTGAAGAAGATACGGATAATTTTACTGAAACTATCACGAATATCAAGATCGGACTGATGGGACCGCTTGCGGGGATCGGAGACTCTATTGACGTAGGTACAGTTAAACCGATTGTTTTATCTTTGTTCATTCCTCTAGCTGCGGCAGGAAATATGCTTGGCGGCATAGCCGCACTGGTTGTGTGGATTTTGTACATGTCGTGTCTTGCTTATTTCTTGGTAATGAAGGGCTATACCTTGGGAAGAGACAGCGTGGCCAGTGTGCTTCAGTCCACGGCGATCAGCAGACTGATTGATTCCGCAGGTGTACTTGGTTTATTTATGATGGGGGCGCTGACATCTTCTTATGTAAAACTTACTACAAACTTGACTTTGACCACAGAGGGAGGCTCGTTTGTGGTCCAGGATATTCTGGATGGTATGTTGACAAATCTGCTGCCGTTGTGTGCGGTAGGTCTGATTTATTTTTATATTAAGAAGAGAGGTCCCAAATATCTTAGGATTGTGGCGGCGATCATTGTGCTGTCTCTTTTGTTCTCGTTCCTTGGAATTGTTTAAAATTTGGATAAAAAGCGTTAGGAAAACAGATACAACCGGTCGGATGTATCTGTTTCCTTTACAGACCCCAAAAGGAGGTAAAACAGGTTGGAACCAGTAAAAAAAGTCGCAATTGTAAATGCAAACAGTTATGCCAGATATTTTCCGGAATTTATCAAAAAACTGGAACAGGAAGTCGGAGAAGTGAAGCGTATAACTGTATCCCCGGATATTGGAGCGGAAGAGCTGGCTGAACAGTTGAAGGGATACGCATATTTAGTAGTCGGAACAACGCCGGTTTTTTCGAAAAATTTTTTCTCAAAAGCTTCTTCCGTGAAGTATATAGCACGGTTTGGTATCGGTTATAACAATGTGGACGTACCAGGCGCAAGGGAATATGGTGTGCTGGTCAGCAACGTTCCGGGAGTATTGGAACGTGAAGACGTAGCTGAACAGGCGGTCGCACTGGTGATGGCACTTAGCAAACATGTGGTAGATGGAAGCATTGCAGTACATAACAATGAATGGAATGTGAACAGAGGAAGATTCCTGGGAAATCGTCTGCAGGATAAAACGGTAGGTGTTCTTGGTTATGGAAATATTGGCTCGGCGTTCGGAAGAATTATGGCGCGTGCATTTGGATGCCGCATTCTGGCATATGATCCTTATTTGACAGAAGAGCAGATTCGGGAAAGAGGAGCAGAAAAAATGGATATGGACGAAGTGCTTTCTCAGTCAGATATTATTTCTCTGCACATAAATCTGACACCGGAAACCTATCATCTGATATCGAAAGAGCAGCTGGAAAAAATGAAAAGGAGTGCATTGTTAATCAATACAGCACGCGGCGCTCTGGTAGACGAGCATGCAGTTGCGAAAGCTCTGGAAGAAGAAAAACTGGGTGGATATGGGGCAGATGTAACTGAAAATGAACCCGTTGAAATTGATAACCCATTGCTAAAAAGTGCGAGATGCGTAATCACACCGCATCTGGCCACTTATAACTGGGAGTGTAATCACTGCATGTGCCAGGCGGTTACAGACGACGTCATCCGGGTGTCACGTGGAGAACTGCCGAGAGTGGTATTAGAGAGGTGAAAATATGGATGGAAAACTGGAACGGCTGAAACATTTTGACACTCCGACGATAACAAATGTAGTGGCAACATATCCGGAAAAAGATTATTGTCTGGGCCTGTATCATCCTTGGTATGGAAAATGGTATACAGATGAGCGGCTAAAATGCATGTATCCAGAACTGGGGAGAACTGTGGGATATGCAGTGACCTGCACATATGGCCTTCCTGATCCGGAGTTTCCTAATCTGAAATTTGCGGATGTACTCAGGGCGGTAAGCAATATGAAAAAACCTGTTATTTTGGTGGTAAAACAAGATATGCCGGAAGAAATACGGAAAAGGAATGGCCTCTTGGGAGGTAATATGATGACGGCGTTGAATTCTTTGGGCGTAACAGGTGTGATCAGTGACGGGCCGTCTCGGGATATTGATGAAATCCGTCCGCTTAAAATGCAGTATATGCTTACCGGTGTCTGCGCGGGACATGGAAAATTTGCAGTGCGAGCGGTGAATACCCCTGTAGAAGTTTGCGGTATGTCAGTTATGCCGGGAGATTTGATACATATGGATGAAAATGGAGCAGTAAAGTTTCCGGCGGATAAACTGGATCAGGTGCTTGAACGGGCTGAACGACTCCAGAAAATAGAAGAAAAGCGCCAGGCGCTAATGCGGGACAGTCATGATGCAGAAGAAATTATCCGGATTATGAGCGGGATTTACGATTAGGAGAATATTTATGAAGACAACTTTGCATGAGATACTGGCCTATGCAGAGAAATACAAGATTGCAATAGGAGCCTTTAATATAGGGAACAAAGACATATTTGACGCCATTATAGAGGCGGCGGAAGAATGTGACAGTCCTGTGATTATTGAGTGTGCACCTGCAGAACTAGACTTTTTAGGGGATACTTTTTTCGTTTATGTGAGGAAAAAAATAGAGGAATCTTCCATACCGATTTGCCTTCATTTAGATCATGGAAAAAATATGGCGATTATCAAAAGGGCAGTAGATCTGGGATTCCAGTCCGTAATGATTGATGCTTCAGACAAAAACTTTGAAGAAAATGTGCAGTTGACCGGCCTGGTTTGTGAGTATGCTCATGAGCACGAAGTAGATGTAGAGGCAGAACTGGGGACTATCGGAAATACGGGAGATGATTCTCCTGATATTCAGTATACACAACCCAGACAGGCTGCGGAGTTTTGCCGTCGAACCGGTGTTGATGCGTTGGCGGTTGCCATTGGCACTTCTCATGGGATGTACCCGGAAAATAAGGAACCAAAACTTCGAATAGATATTCTGGATAAAATTCACCAATGTGTACATGTCCCTCTGGTGCTTCATGGAGGAAGCGGAAATAAAGATGAAGAGATCATAATGTCTATCCGGCATGGAATTCGGAAAATTAATATATCCAGCGAGGTGAAAGCAGCTTATTTTCAGGAAATGAAAGCATATATGGAAGGACATCCGAAAGAGGTAAAGACACAGATTATACAAGCCGAACCGTATGTCTGCGCCAAAGAGAAAGTGAAGGAACGTATTGGTTTGTTCAGAACTGAGAAAGGAGGAGCGAATTGAAAACCCGTGCAGCTATATTAATGGGAAAAGGCCATGTGATCGTAGAAGAAATTGAATTGAGAGATTTAAAGGAAGATGAATTGCTCATCCGGATTCAGGCATGCAACCTCTGCACCTCCGAGTATGGAATTTATACCGGAAACCGTTCGGCAAAATTCCCTTATCGTTTTGGACATGAATGGACTGGTACGGTGGTTGAAACAGGAAGCGGAGTGAAAGAGTTCCAAAAAGGGGATTTTGTAGGTGGGATTTTTGAATATGAAACGGGCAACGTACAGGCACAGCTGGGATATAGCTCCAGAGCGCCCAGGCTGTATGCATTCCATGAAATGAATGAAGATGGATATTATGGAAGATTCCGGGGGTGTGCGGAATATTTGATACAGAAATCCGGATGCGCATTTCATATGAATCCGGATATGGATCCTTCAGAAGCGGCTTTCCTAGAGCCTACAGCTACAGTAATCAGTGGAATACGAAAACTGCATCTGACTCCGGCGGATAAGGTATTGGTGATAGGAGCCGGAACTATGGGGATTCTGAATGCACAGATTGCGAAATCTTATGGCTGTACAGTAGTTGAGAGCGAGATGATTGAAAAGAAACTGAAAGTGGCGGAAAGCTGTGGAATAGATACAGTTGATGTATCTAATGGCGATGCAGTGGAACAAATTCAGAACAGATATGGTTCGGAAGGATTTGATGTTGTAATTGTAGCAGTAGGTTCTACTCAGGCAAATCAACAGGCAGCAAGGCTTTTGAAAGAACATGGGGGCACAATTTTACTGTTTGCAGCCGGTTATCCGGCACCGGAAGTAGGAATTGACGCCAATGAAATCCACTACAGGAATATGTGCCTGCAGGGAACCTACACCGCAAATTATCGGGACTTTTATGAGGCGGCGCAGCTGCTGGGAAGCGGCAGGATGAATGTGGCTCCCTTGGTGGAGGCAAAATATCCATTAGAGCAGATTGATGCGGCATTTCGCCATGCATCATCTCCAGGGGCTTACCGGGTGAGCATTATATTCCCGTAGAATTTTGAAAATAAAAGAGGAGTTTCTGTATATGGTAGGATTTTTGGTTATATCTCATGGAAATCTGGCAGAAGGGATCAAAGACAGTATCTCCATGATCATGGGCGAACAGGAACGGTTTGAAGCGATCGGTCTGCGGGCGGATACGGATATGGAACACTTTTCAGATGAAATATATGAAGCGGCTGTTCGTCTTGACGATGGAGACGGGGTGATTCTGTTCACAGATATGTTTGGTGCGTCGCCATGCAATTTTGCAGCTGCAAATATGAGCCGGTTCTTGGAGGAAAGCAGGAAAGTAAAAATCTTGACAGGTGTAAATCTTCCAATGGTATTGGAAGGCTTTATTAGAAGAATGGAGTGCAATGACCTGGAAGAGATAAAAGATACGTGTTTGGATGGCGGCAGAGACGGAGTACAGGATTTTACAGCACATTGTATGGATCTGGACGATGAAGAGGAGTAGTAGGAGGATAGAGAAGAGCATATGGCAAAGATATTGATAACGCCGAGAGCGTTTGCAAAAAGCGGACTTCAGGAAATCGAAAAGCTGAAAGCATGTGGGTATGAAGTTCATTTTAATGATACTGGAAAATCTTATTCTTATGAAGAGTTTTGTCAATTGGCAGAGGATGTGGACGGAATCATCATAGGAGTGGATCGGGCCGACCGCAAGATGCTTGAAAGATGCAAACATTTAAAAGCAATTTCTAAATATGGTGTGGGCGTAGACAATATCGATCTGGATGCGGCGAAAGAATTTGGTATACGTATTTCGAGGGCTTTGGGAGCTAATTCTATAGCGGTGGCAGAACATACGATGGCATTACTTGCAGATCTGGCAAAAAATACGACCAAAAGCGCTGTTAGAGTCAGAGAGGGAAACTGGGATAAAATTTATAGTACTGAATTATATGGAAAAACACTGGGAATTGTAGGGTTCGGCAACGTAGGGAAACAGGTGTGCAGAATTGCGCAGGGATTTGGCATGAGAGTATATGCATATGATACATTTCCTATAGATTCATCTTATGCTGAAACACAGAAAATAAAAATTGTTGATTTTCAGACATTGATTACTGAAAGTGATGCGGTAACACTTCATCTTCCGCTAACAGAAGAAACGCGGGATATGATTGACGAAAAAGTCCTGAAGGCAATGAAGCCGACAACGTATTTGATCAATGCGGCGCGCGGGGGAATTGTAAATGAGAAAGATTTATATGTGGCTTTGAAGGAAGGAGAGATCGCGGGGGCAGCATTTGATGTGTTGTCTTCAGAACCGCCGAAAAAAGGAGAACTGCTTCTGACTCTTGACAATTTTATTTTAACGCCTCATACCGCATCCAAGACCAAAGAAGCAGATGCCAATACGATCCGGATATCAGTAGAAAATCTGCTGGCGGATCTATAATATGAGAGGAGGAGAACCATGAAAAATCATTTGAGAGAATGTCTGGAGGGAGAGGGGCTGATCCTTGCTACGAGGATTAACAGTACCTGGCCCATGGTAGCTGAAACGGCCGGAGCTACCGGAATGTATGATTACATCGAGTTTCTGGGAGAGTATGCACCTTATGACCAGTATGCGCTGGAGAATATTGCGAGAGCATGTGAACTGCATGGGATGTCCTGTATTATAAAAGTGGATTATGCGTGTCGGGACTATGTGGCGCAGAGGGCGTTGGCATCCGGATTTCAGGGAATCCTTTTTACAGATCATACCAGCGGCGAAGAGGTCGCAGATACCCTGTCGAGGGTAAAACCGGCTTCTCCGCAGTATGGAGGAAAGCTGGGATATGTAAACCGGCGTTGGTACCGCAACGAGGGATTTAAAAATCAGATGTCTTATGCCGACAGCGTCAGCCGGTGCGTGATGGGATTTATGATTGAGAAAGAAGCGGCAGTGGAAAATATAGAAGAGATCTGCCGGGTACCCGGCGTAGATTTTGTTCAGTTTGGACCGGCAGATTATTCCATGAATTGTGGGTTTAATGCCAAAGAGGAAAAAGAACGGGTACAACAGGCAGAAAGAAAAGTGATTGAAACGGCGCTTCGCTGTCATGTGAGCCCAAGAGTGGAGATTAATTCGGCAAAAGAGGCGGAACCTTATCTGGCGATGGGAGTACGCCATTTCGCACTTGGTTCGGAACTAAGAATGGCGAAAACCTTTTGGACGGAAGAAGGAAAATTGATGAAGTCAATGACGGAAAATATGTAAAAACAGGATGGAGGGTTACATATTATGAAAATAGAAGGAATTATTACGCCAATTGTTACTCCGTTTCACAGAGATGAGAGGCAGACAATCAATTATGATGCGCTGGAGCAGTTAATCGATCGGTTGATTGAAAAGGGTGTATCCGGAATTTTTATCCTGGGGAGCAACGGGGAATTTCATGTTGTAAATGCAGAGGAAACTGTGGAGCTTGCTGCGAAAACGGTAGAGCTGGTGAAACACAGAGTTCCTGTCTATGTGGGAACAGGAGGAAACAGTACCCGCGAGGTCATAGAATTGTCCAAACGGGTGGAAGCGGTTGGTGCAGACGCATTATCGGTAATTACACCGTTTTTTATTCCGCCGACAGACCGGGAATTGATTGCCCATTATGAGAAGATCGCAGCCAGCACCTGTCTTCCGATTGTACTTTATAATATTCCTAAATCTACGAAAATCAATTTGAGCAAAGAAGTTGTGCAGATGTTGGCAAAGGTGGATAATATTGCCGCAATTAAGGACAGTTCCGGAGACATGGAAAACCTGAAAGGATATGTGGAAGCCTGCAAAGGAACAAATATGAAGGTTCTGGTAGGGTCAGATTCCAAGATTGCGCCAGCTATCCGTCTGGGAGCTGCAGGGGCTATCGCGGGGACAAGCAATGTAATCACAGAACATGTGGTACGTTTGTATCATGCGCTAATGGAAGAAAATAATGAGGAAGCCGACCGGCTGCAGCAGGATATCGAAGTGATACGCGCAGTCCTGAAAAAGGGGACAGTTCCGTCTGTTATGAAACGGAGCGTAGAGTTGCTCGGGATTCCAGTGGGTCCGGCCAGACTGCCGGTACTGGAACTGGAGCCGCAGGTTGACGAAGAAATAAAAGAGATGTTAAAATTCTATGGACTTATGTCGTGAAACTGGGAAGGGAGAAGACGATGAAGATCATAGTATTAGACGGATATACAGAAAATCCCGGCGATATCAGTTGGGCTCCGTTGGAGGAACTGGGAGAATTGACAGTGTATGACAGAACATCTTATGAAGAGTCTTCATTGATTGCAGAACGGATTGGGGATGCGGAAATTGTAGTTGTCAATAAAACACCCATCAGCAGGACAACGATAGACAAATGCCCGAATTTAAAAGCGATTGCAGTACTTGCGACCGGCTACAATGTGGTCGACTATGAATATGCAAAACAAAAAGATATTCCGGTCATGAATGTTCCTGTGTATGGAACAGACAATGTGAGCCAGTTTGCGGTCAGCCTTCTGATGGAAGTGTGTTCTCACATCGGATATCATAATGATTCTGTGCATGCGGGAGAATGGACAAACAATGCAGACTGGTGCTATTGGCATTTCCCCATGATTGAAGTATCCGGAAAAACAGCAGGAATTGTAGGGCTCGGACGTATCGGTGTAAACACAGCCAGGATATTAAAGGCAATGAACGTGCGTGTGATTGCCTATGATTCTTATCCGAATGATGCGGGAAAGCAGGTGGCTGAATATGTAGAACTTGATGAGCTGTTTGGACGATCTGATTTTATCTTTCTGCATTGCCCATTGTTTCCCGCCACGCAGGGAATTATTAATAGAGAAAACATCGCAAAAATGAAAGATGGTGTAATCATCATCAATAACAGCCGTGGGCCTCTGATTGTGGAACAGGATTTGTACGAGGCACTGGAAAGCGGGAAGGTGGCTGCTGCGGCAGTGGATGTGGTATCTACAGAGCCGATTCGAAAAGATAATGTACTTCTTAAGGCGAAGAATTGTATCATCACCCCGCATATCTCCTGGGCGACAAAAGAGGCAAGGGAGCGGATTATGCAGACAACAGCTGAAAATATAAAATCTGTAATAAATGGCGAACCGCAGAATGTAGTAAATTAGCTGCAAATATCAGCAGACATGAAAGTTAAAAATGGCGAAGTACAGAAATTATGTTTCCGTACTTCGCCCGTATTGTAACATGAACCATTATTTTAGCATTTCTTCTTTTTTTGCCAGAATCGCTTCTACAGCCTGGCAGGCGGGGCAGTCACAGTATCTGGCCCCTGCGGTTTTTATTTCTTGTGCGTGGGCCACGATGCCGGCAGCCTGATCAGCGCCGAAATATGCTTTTCCCTGTTCGGACCCGGCAAAACCGATCAGCTGATCGATCGGCATGATGTCTGCCTCCAATTCCGCAATATATTTTTTTGTTTCATCCGTTTCGGCGTCCGTATCGATGGATTCCAGCCATTTTTCTGCAGCGGATCTTGCCTCTTTGCTGCAGGAAAAAGCATTCATCAGTTCATGAGTTTTTTTGATAACATAGTCAAGTACCTGTTTTTCCATAGTTGATTTCCTCGCTTTCGTTGGTGTATTATATGGAGCGTTTCTGCTCCAGGGAAACGCTGCATCAGGAAAAGCCGCCTGCCTTTCCAGCCATATAGTTGATGAACTGCTGGGCGGTGCGTCCGGAGATGCCTCCGTGGCTCAGCTCCCATTTATTGGCTTCCGTGCACAGTTCCTCGTCGCTGACGGTGATGGAAGGATAACGCTTCCGCAGTTCTTTGACGATAGCAAAGTATTCTTTCTGAGACGGTTTCCCATAATAAATTGTCACACCGAAACGTGCCACCAGGGATAATTTCTCCTGCATGGTATCGGACCGGTGCATGCCGTTCTCAGATTCCATATCGTTCCGGTCAGACCAGCTCTCTTTGATCAGATGACGGCGGTTGGAGGTGGCATAGATCAGCACATTGTCCGGTTTCGTCTCCATACCGCCTTCGATGACGGCTTTCAGATATTTGTATTCGATCTCAAAATCTTCAAAAGAAAGGTCGTCCATATAGATGATGAAGCGGTAATTCCGGTTTTTGACCTGGGCGATAATGGAAGACAGATCCTGAAACTGGTGTTTGTAAATCTCGATCATGCGCAGCCCCTGGTCGTAGTATTCGTTGAGCAGGGCTTTGATGCTGGTGGATTTTCCGGTTCCGGCGTCTCCGCACAGAAGCACGTTGTTGCAGGGCAGACCCTGAATGAAAGCTTCCGTATTTTCGATCAGCTTTTTCTTCTGAATCTCATATCCGATCAGATCTTTTAAAAGAACCCGGTCCGTATTGTTGATGGGCAGAAATTCCACGCCGTTTTCCAGATGGCGGATACGGAACGCCCGGTTCAGGCCGAACATGCCGACTCCGTAAGCTGCGTAGAAGTCGGTGACAATCCGGAAAATCTCTTCCTCGTCCGCGGCCTGTTCGATCTGTTCGCTGACTGCCTGTACCTTCTCGCTGACATTTTTATTATACATCCGCTCCTTTTTCTGGATGGAATGATAATGACAGACGGTGGTGAAACAGTCGATGCCGAGCGCCTCCTCGATAGGACCGAAATCAAAATCGAAAAGCTTTTTGAAAATCGCAAAGTCACTTTTTGCAAAATGGTTTACAGTACCGTCGTTTGCGCCCACTTTCTCGCTGGTCATACTGAAAGAATTTTCGTTGGTCAGCAGGATGAAAGTCAGATAATTGTGCCAGAGATTTTTATCAAACCCGTATTGAGTAGCCAGATCCAGGAGCGCTTTCATCTGCGCGTAGATCCGCGTGGTCAGTTCGGCTTTGGATGCCCGGTTCAGGTCAAAATCTTCGAAGATCCCGGCAAGTTTCAACAGGATGCTGTCTTCGCCCAGATCCCGGTACAGAATCAGTTTTGCAGTTTCTTTGTACATCTCACATGCCTCTTTTCTTTGGAACTATTTTGTCAGGATGAAATAAGCCAGTACCAGAACACCCAATACAATTCGGTAGTAACCGAAGGACTTAAAGTCGTTTTTCTTGATGTACCCCATCAGGAACTTGATCGCCAGGATGGAGACGACGAAGGCGGATATCATTCCTGTGGCCAGGATCGCCAGTTCCATGGAGGTGAAAGAAAAACCGAATTTGACCAGTTTCAGAAGGCTGGCTCCGAACATAACCGGGATTGCCAGGAAGAAACTGAATTCGGCGGCAATATAGCGGGAGGTCCCTAAAAGCATGGCTCCCAGGATCGTAGCGCCGGAACGGGAAGTGCCGGGAATCAGCGCCAGTACCTGAAAAACGCCGATGAACAGTGCCATGGACCAGCTCAGTTCCGCAAATGAATTTACGCGGGGACGGCGTTTTTTATTGTAATTTTCTACGACGATGAACAGGACGCCGTACAGGATCAATGTGACTGCTACGGTCTGATAATTGTAAAAGACAGCGTCGATCTGATCGTCAAAGGGAAGGCCGATGATGGCGGCCGGCAATACGGCTACCAGTACCTTGAACCAGAGCATCCATGTGTCTTTTTTTACCCAGCCATTTTGGGGAGAGCAGAAAGGCCACAGCTTTTTGAAATACAGAACAACAACGGCCAGGATCGCTCCCAGCTGGATCACTACACGGAACATTTCCATGAAATCCTGGCTGACATTCATGTGAATAAACTCTTCCACCAGGATCATATGCCCGGTACTGGAGATGGGAAGCCATTCTGTGATTCCTTCAACAATACCGAGAAGCAGTGCTTTTAAAATCTCTAACATTGACTATACTCCTTTTATATAAATCTTTTTTGTTATTGTACTCATCATGACCTGAAAAGTCAATGCGGGCCGAAAGAACGTATTAACAAAAACGACAAATTATGCTATGATTAACCCAAAAATATGCGAATTTATGGGAAATTAAGGGAGAATGTGATGAAACAGCAGGTGATCGACAAATTTCTGGATATTTATGGAGGCCCGGAACAGGGCATAAAAGTATATTTCGCGCCGGGAAGAGTAAATCTGATCGGCGAACATACAGATTATAACGGAGGACATGTGTTTCCATGTGCGATTACCATCGGGACATACGCTGCGGCGAGAAAGAGGCCGGACGGTATGTTTCGTTTTTATTCCCTTAATTATCCGGAAGCAGGGGTGCTGGAAGTGCCGATGGAAAAACTGGAATACCGGCAGGAAGATGGATGGGCCAATTATTCCAAAGGCGTGATCGACACATTTCGAAAGAAAAATTATCCGGTTCGGCGAGGGCTGGATCTTTTCTACTATGGAGAGATCCCAAAAGGACTGGGGCTGGGTTCCTCTGCTTCTCTGGAAGTGGTGACCGGTCTGATTCTCCGGGATATGATGGAATATACAGATGTGAGTATGGTGGATGTCAGTCTGTTCGCTCAGCTCACGGAAAATGAGTATATCGGAAACCGGTGCGGAATCATGGACCCTTTTACCAGCGCCATGGGAAAGAAGGGCAATGCGCTGCTGCTGGATACCAGTGATCTTTCTTATATATATGTGCCGCTGAAGTTGTCTCATGAGCGGATCATCATTACCAACAGCAAAAAAGCACGCGTGGATGTGGAAGCGGAATATGAGAAGCGCAGGGAGGAGTGCGAGACTGCCCTCCGGGAACTGCAGCAGGTCATCTCGATCCGGAGCCTGGGCGAACTGACGGCTGAAGTATTTGAAGAAGTACAGGAAATGATCAAGAGCCCCGTGCGCATCCGCAGGGCGCGGCACGCGGTGACGGAGAATCAGAGGACGATCCAGGCGGCGGAAGCTCTGGAAAAAGGAGATATCCGGGAATTCGGGCAGCTGATGAACGCTTCCCATCTGTCTTTGAAGGAAGATTATGAAGTATCCTGCAGGGAATTGGACATCCTGGTGGAAGAAGCATGGAATATCGATGGCGTGCTGGGTTCCCGCATGATGGGCGCAGGCTTTGGCGGCTGTACGGTCAGCATTGTGGAAGAGGATGCGGTTAATGAATTTATCACTAAAGTGGGAGAAAATTATAAAGAAAAAACAGGACTCACGCCGGAATTTTATGTGGTAGTGACAGGGAACGGAGCCAGCGTCTTATAGAAAAATATCAGGGTATGCAGATCAGAAGACTGCATACCCTGTTTTTTATTTTTCGTCATGAAGACGGTCATAGACCTGCCGGCTGTAACGGTACATTTCATCTTCCAGGTCAACAGGCCCTTTATTTGGACGCTCGTCACGGATCCGATAGGCGCATCTGCCTTTTTTGCCTCTGGTATCGATCATATGATGGAGATATTCTACAGCCTCTTCATCGGATGTCAGATCTGCGGGGATTCGGAACTGCCCGAGCTGCACCAGCTGATCTCCATATTTTTCCATGATCTCGTCTTTATCGGTAACGCCTTCCTGGCCTTCCCATCCGTCAAAACCGGCCTTGATAAAGTTCGGTATCTGCAGGCGTACGTTGCCGCAGGAATGCAGGGAGATGAACATACCTTCGTCATGCGCTGCCTTTGTCAGTTTCTGATACTGCGGGACAAACAGTTCCTCATAAATATCCGGGGAGAAGAACGGCGCTTTCTGAGATCCCATATCGTCATGGAACAGGATCATATCCGCATGGTAATATTTCCGCGCGATCTTCATCAGGTCGATATACCAGTCGATCAGTCTGTCGTAGAAAGCGGTGAGCGCTTCCTGCTCTTCCAGAAGATAACAGAAGGTGTCCTCAAAGCTGGTTAAGTCGGCGGTCCGTTCAAAGATACCGTTATAGATAACAAAATATGTAAACCGGTCATTGGGAAGCATGTGATATAATTCTTTGGAATCTTTTTCCCAGTCCAGATCCATCAGGTTGGGAAAGACCAGTTCCTTCTCCCAGTTTGTGATATCGGAAAGGCGTCTGGTTCCGGGGCGGACCATGGCGGCCTTAGTCAAAGGCTCATATTCCCATTCTACGCCGAACCAGTCGGTGCCCCCGAACGCTCTGGCGGAAGCATCCGGCATCATGTCCGGGCAGACAAGATTCATGTCCCGGTTCATGTTGGGCAGCCACATGGGTCCTTCTCCTTTCATGACCCGCATCATGTTTTCACGGGGGGTAATCGGCGTATTTAATTTGGGCTGTTCCAGACTTGCCGGTCCATAGCTGCCGGGAATTTTATAGGTTCCGATTCGTTCCATCTCTTTTTCTGAAAATTTGTCATATAACATATTTCGTAATCTCCTTCCTTTTTCAGATTAACCAAAAAGTACCAATGTTGTAACTGCCGCAGTAAGGCCTCCGCAGATGATGGGAATCAGGTTCCTTTTAACGCATGTCAGAATGTTTACGTTTGTCGCAGAAGCGATATATAGAGAAGCGCCTGCCACAGGAGTGACGGAGGAGCCAAGAGCCAGGCCGATCAAAGCGAGGTGAAGGAAAGGAAGTGTTTCCAGTCCTGCCGAAGCAATGACAGAAGCCATGACCGGTACGATCAGGCTGACATTGCCGTTGTACACGCCGGTGACGCCCATGACAAAGGTGCCCAGCAGCGTGATGACGATAACCGCAATGACAGTTCCGCTTTCAAAGGAAGTCAGGCCGTTGACGATGAGCTTCATACCGCCGATGGAATTCAGCGCGGACGCGAACAATGTTCCGAATACCAGCAGGATGCCGGGGCCTTTGAAATAGTCGCCCATGCCGTTGAATACAACAGATACCCCGTTAAAACACTGGCTGAAATTGCGCTGGCAGATGGTATGGATGATAACGGCCACCACGAGACAGAAATAGCAGGCAGCTACTACGCTGATAACTATGGTGCCCACAATCAGTTCGCTGAAGACCAGAATAGTGATCAGGGGCAGCAGGGGAAGTACCGCATAAAAATACGGAACGCCGATGTCCTTGATGGATTTGGACTCCAGATCTTCTTCAGAGATTTCCGCGTGCTCCCGTTTATCAAAAAATCTGGAAACCGGGATGAAGATGAGCATGACTACGATAATGGTAATCAACATAACCGGGATCTGTGTCTGCACAAACCATTCTGATACGGATACATCCTCTATGCCGGCCAGAGACAAGGCAGTATACAGACTGGCGTCGGAAGGTCCCCATACAGACATATAAGACAAAAGCACAGCCGAAGCGCTGGTTGCCTTTGAACATCCAACCTTCAGCAGAACCGGATAAAGAGTAGCAATCATCAGGGCCGCGACGCTGATTCCGCTGGGGATTACGATCTTAATCAGGTTGCCGACCAGGATCATTCCGGCTGCCAGCAGATACGGCTTTTTGATTTTTTTCAGCGGGGACGCGATCATGGTAGCGAACATGTCGGATGCTTTAATGTGGTTCATGTACACGATATATCCATAGATAGACATGATGATCAATACATTTCCGCCCATGGTTCCGGACGCGCTGGATTCGATCTTTTCAAAGATATCGAAGAAGGCGCTTCCGCAGGTGTTTTCGCCCATCACGCTGCCGCCGGCGATAGTCAGTCCCGCAAAGGCGATCAATGAGAGCGCGAGCAGGACCACGGTTGTGTTGTATTTCTTGACAATACTGAAGATCAGGAGGCCAAGCAATACAACGGTTGCAATAATCTGGATCATAGAATATCCCTCCTCCTACTGTTTGGTAATTCTATTTTAATTAAGTACCGGAATATTATCTATTCTTCGGTCGGTTGAAAAAACAGAACGCAAATTTGTGCATATGGTGCATGAGAAGTTTAGATGGTAGTATTCAGTATGTGGATATGGTACAATTTCTAAAGACAGCTTTGTAAAAGAGAGAAGAGGATGAACAGATGAAAAAAGATGACGAGCGCCTGTATCTCAGCATGCAGATACTGACTGACTATATGGATGATCAGTTCTCGGATTATTATTTTTACAGGGGAAACGATCCCATGGTCCTGGAAGATGTGCGGCTGTATTACGGGCAGGCGGAAATTTCGGAGAAATTTGTCTATATTGTCAAACCGGGATATCTTCAGAAGGCAATGGAGAATAACTGCAATATCGTGTTGATCGGTAAGGTGGAACTTCCGAAGATCACGCCCCAGTATCATAAATCAATTATTCATATTCCCAAAAATGAACGGGTAGAGTATATCCTGGAGCTTATTCAGAATATTTTTCATAAATTCCGCAAATGGGAGATGGATCTGGTCCAGATCCTGACAGAAGAGGGCGACCTGGCAGCGATGTGCAAGTGCAGTCAGGATATATTCCAGAATCCTATCTATGTATTGGACCATAATAATAACGCTATTGTCCGTACAACTTATGTGGTAGGGATGATGACCATGAAACCGGATCCCAATACGGGAAGTCTGATTCTTCCTGTTGAACGCAGAAATCTCCTGTATCATTCAGAAGAATTTTTGCAGACCTACAAAACGAAGACGGCTCAGTACTGGACTCCTTCCTGGAATAAACACAGGGATATTTATGTGAATGTTTTCGATGAATACCAGAGATATTTAGGAAGGATCCTGGTCAATGAACTTCAGTCCTCTTTTAAATCAAGCCAGTTAAGGATGTTGGAATATTTCTGTAAATTTGTTGCAAAAGGATTTCAGAACTACCGGATGAATGCGAGGGGCTGGGAGTTCCCTCTGCAGAAATTGTTAGAAAAACTGTTGCTGGACGAGAGCGCGGATGAAGATGTACTTCTGGAAAGCCTGAATCATTTGGGATGGAGACAGAATGACAGTTATCTGACGGCAAAGGCAATACTTCTGTCGGATGATGACGCTTATGCCTACAGCATCTGTCTGGATATTATGGAAGGCGGCCAGGATGCGGCGGCATTTTCTCAGGGGAAGGAACTGTATGTAGTCTTTCATCTGCCGGAATCGGAGATGAATCCGGACTCCTATTATGCATTTCTTCATGAAATCGGACTGAAAGCGGGGATTCATTTTGGAGCCAGCAGCCTTTTCTTCCAGATATTGAGGATAAAAGAATATCAGGAGCAGGCTTCTATAGCGCTGGAATACGGGCAGTTACGGGAGAGCGAGAGATATTGTCATCCATATCATTCGATTGCGCTTACTTATTTCCTGAGAAATGCCATCGGCAGTTTGAAACCGCATATTGCCTGCGCGGCCGCGCTTCGTATTCTGCGGAAGACAGACCGTGAGAAAGGGAGCGATTATTATAATACACTCAAAGAATATATCCATTCGAACTGCCAGCCGATTCAGGCGGCAAAATCGCTGTATTTACATCGGGGGACGCTGACTTACCGGTTAAATAAGATACACAGTCTGACCGGACTGGATCTGAATGACAGAGATACAATACTGTATCTGGATCTGTCATTTCGGATCGAAGACCTTTATCAGGATGAGAGTTTATTGCCGTAATATCAGTATACAGGCCAGAAGAATGGAACAAAAAGAACACAGGCCAGAAAGCCAATGAGTATCAGCGGCATTCCCTGGATGAACCAATCTTGAAAACGGATGTCTCCTTCTTCTGCAAGCATAGGAAAAGTGGGAGTGGCTATGGGCAGAGCGAAGCTGCAGCTGGAAGCAATCATCGCGGTTATCATTACAGGCTTCAGGTTGATATTCAGGCTGGAAGCAAGTACCAGCACCAGAGGAAGAACCACGCCGAAAGTACCCGAGTTGTTCAAAAACTGTGTAATGAAAGCCACTATGAGAAAAACGGCTGCAATCAGCATGTGTTCAGGAATCCCGTTTTGGAATAAACGGGAGGCGTATTGCGACAAAGTCCGGTCGATGTCGGTACTGCTGAACGCGGTGCCAAGAGACTGTATCCCCATGATAAACATTAAAATATCCCAGCGGATAGAATGGATGATTTGCTCCGTGGTTAATACGTGAAAAGCTCCCAGAATCAATATAACAGCGAGACTGGTCACAACTGTATCGGGAATACCTTTTTGTCCATCCAGTGCGATCAAAAGTATAAATGCACAGAACAGGATAACGGTAAGGACCTGTTTGAACTTTGCCTGTTTTGGAACTTGTCTCTGCTGCAGTCCGCATATTTCAGATTCCCTGCGGTCCGGCAAAAACCGGCTCCCGATAAAACAAAAATAGAGAATCATGAGAAGCCCGGCGGGAACTGTAATGGCAGAGATCTCAAAAAGTCCGATCGTATCTCCCGGCACGGCGTTTTCATAAGCCGCGCGTCCCACCATATTCAGAGGAGTACCCATCAGGGTCATGGTTCCGCCAATAGTTGCCGCATAACCTATGGCCATCATGGATTTTGTCTTGCTGACTTTCAGGTTTGCGCCTAATGCAAGAATCAGAGACATCATGGCTACCTGTACGCCCATGCTGGATAATACGCTGGACAGGCCCGCGCTGATGAGACAGATAATTAATAAAATCAGAGATTCATGATGAATTTTCCGGAGCTTTTTCTGCATCCACTCGCCCAGCAGATCAGACAATCCGGCTTGAAAGAACGCTTCGCTGAGAACAAAAGCGCCTGTAAAAACAAACATGGAATCGCTGGTAAGTCCTTGCAGGGCTTCCGCGGGGGAGGAAATACCTGTCAGGATTAAAACGCAGGGAATCAGAAGGCCGATCCATCCTAAAGTGGCCTTTTGTGTCAATAAAAGTACGATCATAAGCAGAATGATTCCCAGAACGACTGCCTGCTGCATAACTCCACCTCCAAATTCATTCTTATATCCTTTTTCGCTACTATAACATTGGACAAAATATGCGTCTATTGTGCCGATGGTCAAAAATATAGGTGAAAAATTTCCTCATTTGGACAAAACAGCTTTCTTAAAAAGTCTTAATTCTTTGACGCAGGTATCGTCATATATCCGGTAACATGTTACACTGATAACGGGTGATGAAAATGGAAAAACAAAGAATATTAGTAGCGGATGATGAACCGGAGATCCGGGAAGTGCTCCGCATGATGCTGGAGAGCGAAGGCTATGATATCGTGGAAGCATGCAACGCGCAGGAAGCGGTGGACAGGACGGAGGGCGTCGATCTGGTGATCCTGGATATCCTGATGCCCGGTGAGTCGGGAATACAGGCCTGCACAAAGATTCGCGAGAAGTCTAATGTGCCCATTTTATTTCTTACGGCCAAATCCGGAGAACACGATAAAGTACTGGGGTTTTCGGCAGGCGGGGACGACTATCTGGTGAAGCCGTTTTCCTATATGGAGCTTCTGTCCAGGGTGAAGGCTCTGATCCGCCGTTACCGGGTATATCAGAAGTCGGAGGATAAGGCTGAGAAGATGGTGTTTTACCGGGATCTGACGATTGATACAGAACTTCAGTCGGTGACAGATAACGGGAAAAGGATTTCCCTGACAGAGATGGAGTATCAGATTCTTCTTCTGCTGGTTTCTAATCCCCGGAAGATTTTTTCGGTAAAAGAGATTTATGAACAGGTCTGGAAAGAGGATTTTTTCCCAAGTTCCGGAAATACGGTAATGGTGCATATCAGAAATATCCGGAGAAAGCTGGAAAAGGAAGGAGAGCCATACATTCAGAATGTGTGGGGACGGGGATACTGTGTCAATTAAAAAGAAAATGAGCGGAAAGCATAAACTGGCTCTGGAACTGCTGCTGGCGACAGTGCTTTCTCTGTTGATCGGGGTGTTGGCTGCAAACGGAGTGGCCAGCCTGGCTTATGATTATCTCAATCGAAAACTGACACGGGAAGGATATTATGAGCGCCGGGTGGAAGAAAGTCTGCAAAGTCTTCAGAGATTTATTGACCAGAATCAGGTTACGGAAGAAAATGTAGAACTGCTTTATATATGGGTGCAGAAGCAGCGAGACATTTATGCCGTGTTTTATAAGGATGTAGATTCTCTGTTCAGCCCTTATCAGGAACAAAAACAGGAAGAAATTACATATTATGATGTTGAACTGGCAGATGGGACTCCGATTAAAGCCGAATTGGAATGCTATATGGGCATGAAATACTATTACGGCGTGGACGCGGCTTCGATAGTTGTCGGTATCAGCTGCTTTGTAGTTCTGCTGCTGCTTTTGATCCACCGAAAAATTCGATATATCAACCGCCTGGAGAACGAATTGAAGATTTTAGGCGGGGGAAATATGGAGTATCCGATTTCGATACAGGGAAATGACGAATTGACCAGTCTGGCGCTGGGAATCGAAGCTATGAAGAATGAGATACTGGAAAGGCAGCGCCTGAAGGCAGAAGCGGAAAAGGCGAATACAGAGCTGGTGACTGCCATGTCTCATGATCTTAGGACGCCTCTGACTTCTTTGATCGGATATCTGGAGCTTCTGAATCTTCACAGATATGACGACGAGACTCAATTGGAGAACTATCTGAAGCACTGCAGAGAAAAGGCGTTTCAGATGAAAAAGATGTCCGACCGACTGTTTGAATATTTCCTGGTATATGGAAAGGAAGAGCAGCCGTATCAGTTCCGGAATGTGACATGTGAAAATCTTCTGGAAGATCTTTGCAACAGCCAGTTCTTTGAATGGCAGGAAGCGGGCGGGAGCCTGGACTGTCAGGTGGAAGAACTGGGGGGAAGCGTAAAGATTGATACAGAATATATGCAGAGAGTTACGGACAATCTGGTGTCCAATTTAAAAAAATATGGCGATTTAAATTATCCGCTTACGATTCGTGCGTTTGAGCGGCAGGATATGCTGCATATCCTGCTCACGAACCATGTTCGTGAGCAAAAGAACGTGGTAGAGAGCACTCAGATCGGACTGAAGACGTGCAGAAAGATCATTGAAAACTGTGAAGGGAAGTTTGATTGGGAACGGATCGATCAGGAATTTACGGTCCACATGGAACTGCCCCTTCAATCAACGAATAGCGAAAGCTGATAATGATGCCGCCCGGAGAGGCGAACCTTTTGGTTTGCCGATCCGGGCGGCATCGCTTATTTGTCTCGATTTCTTTTGCCATCGAAGATACGCCGGGAAGGAATGGAATTGAACTTCCAGAAGAAAATATTGAACTTCTGAAAAATATATTGAACTCCCAGTGCGCGTGTGATATACTCCTTCTATGAAAATTGAACTTTTGGAAAGGGAAGGAGACATAAGGATTGAAAGAGACATTCGCGGATCGTCTGAAGCAGGCGATGGACCGTCGGGGGCTGAAACAGGTGGACTTGATCCGGTTTGCTTCCGAGCAGGATGTAAAACTGGGCAAAAGTCATATGAGCCAATATGTGAGCGGAAAGACCGTTCCCCGGGCAGAACTGCTTCATTTCCTGGCGGAAACTCTGCAGGTGGATGAAGACTGGCTTTCCGGAAAAGAACAGGAAGAAAAAGCGCCGGAATATGGCGCAGAGATATCGGCAGAACAAAATCTGCAGGAGACAGAGAAAACAGGAGGAACGAAAATGCGGGAGTTTAAGAAATCGTCAAAGCTGAATGATGTGTTATATGATGTGAGAGGCCCTGTGGCGGATGAGGCCATGAGAATGGAGGAATCCGGAACTCAGGTACTGAAACTGAACATCGGGAATCCGGCTCCGTTCGGATTCCGTACCCCGGACGAAGTGATCTATGATATGCGCAGACAGCTGGTGGACTGTGAAGGTTATTCGGAGGCCAAAGGACTGTTTTCTGCCAGAAAAGCGATTATGCAGTATGCGCAGCTGAAAGGGATTCCCAATGTGAGCATGGACAGCATCTACACCGGGAACGGCGTCAGTGAGTTGATCAATCTGTGCATGTCGGCGCTGCTGGACGACGGAGACGAGATCCTGATCCCTTCGCCGGACTATCCGCTGTGGACGGCCTGCGCCACACTGGCAGGCGGGAAAGTCGTACATTATATCTGTGATGAGCAGGCGGACTGGTACCCGGATATCGACGATATCCGCAAAAAGGTCACCGACCGGACGAAAGCCATCGTTATTATCAATCCGAACAATCCGACCGGAGCGCTGTATCCCAGGGAGATTCTCCAGCAGATCGTGGATATCGCCAGGGAGCATCAGCTTATGATTTTTTCCGATGAGATTTATGACCGGCTGGTTATGGACGGAGAGAAACATATCTCCATCGCTTCCCTGGCGCCGGATCTGTTCTGCATAACGTTCAGCGGACTCTCCAAATCCCATATGATCGCCGGGTTCCGGGTGGGCTGGATGATCCTGAGCGGAAACAAAGAAATGGCGAAAGACTATATTGAAGGCCTGAATATGCTTTCCAACATGCGTCTGTGCTCCAACGTGCCGGCACAGTCTATTGTGCAGACGGCTCTGGGCGGACATCAGAGCGTCAACGACTATATTGTGCCGGGCGGAAGAATTTATGAGCAGAGGGAATATATCTATAACGCGCTGTGCGATATTCCCGGCATCAGTGTGGTGAAACCGAAGGCTGCATTTTATATTTTCCCGAAGCTGGATGTAAAGAAGTTCAATATAAAGGATGATGAGAAGTTTGCTTTGGATCTGCTGAAGCAGAAAAAGATCCTGATCACGCAGGGGAGCGGATTCAACTGGGGAGAGCCGGATCATTTCCGGATCGTGTATCTGCCCCGGATCGAGGTACTGAAAGACGCGATAGGAAAGATCGGCGATTTCCTGAGTTATTACAGACAGTAGGGAGAGAAGAGCATGCTCGCAGATTATCACGTACACACTGCGTTCAGCGACGATTCGGTCTATCCTTTGGAAGAGGTCATACGGGACGCTCTGCGGATGGGGATGGATGAAATCTGCATCACGGACCATGTGGATTATGGCATCAAAGAGGACTGGGACAGTGGAAAACCGATCTGCTATCGGAACGGGGAGCCATTAGCGAATGTGGATTATCCTGTCTATATGGCAGAACTGGACCGTATGAGAGAGCTTTATGGAGATCAGATCGCCATAAAAACCGGACTGGAATTTGGGATGCAGATGCATACCATTCCCAAGTACGAGGCTTTGTTCCGCAAATACCCGTTTGATTTCATTATCCTGTCGGTGCATCAGGTGGATGATCTGGAATTCTGGACGCAGGATTTTCAGAGAGGCCGGACGCAGCAGGAATATAATGAGCGGTATTATAAAGAACTGTTGGATCTGGTACAGAATTATAAGGATTACAGCGTTCTGGGGCATCTGGATCTGATCGTCCGGTACGACGAGGCAGGGGTGTACCCGTTCGAAAAAGTACGTCCTCTTATAGAAGAAATTCTGAAAACGGTGATTGCGGACGGCAAAGGGATCGAGGTCAATACCTCGTCCCGCCGTTACGGACTCGCCGACATGACCCCGTCAAAGGCGATTCTGGAATTGTACCGCGAACTGGGAGGAGAGATCCTTACGATAGGAAGCGACAGCCACAAACCGGAACATCTGGGAATGGATATACCGGAGACCAGAAACCTGCTGAAAGATCTGGGGTTCCGGAAATTCTGCACGTTTGAACGGATGAGGCCGATTTTTTATGAGCTCTGACGACGGCGTCAGAGCTCTATGACTGTAAAAAACAACTATCTCAGCCGCGCGTACATTTTCATATCCAGAATCTTTCCGTTTTTTACGGCGTTGTTTCTAAGGAGCCCTTCAAACTGGAATCCTGCTTTTTCAAGTACCCGGCAGGAAGCGGCGTTGTAAGAAAAAGGCTCTGCAAAAATCCGCAGGATATCTGTCCGTGCGAAAATATCGCCGCATGCCTGTTTCACGGCATGGGTGGCGATCCTGTCTCTTAAGTTGTCCAGAATCTTTTGGTTGTTTAAAAGCTCTGCCAGCGCTGCGGCGTCTTCGGGACGCCACTGACGGATTGTACAGTTCATATTGCCTCCTATGGTATAATTCGCGTTTCACGCTCTTTATACCATGTCCGCTGCGCCGACATGGAGCCTCCGGCGGATGCGCCCGGCTTTCTGCGGCAAGCGCAGAAACCGGTATGCGCGATGGTATAATTCGCGTTTCACGCTCATTATACTATATCCAAGTTGCTCCTGACAGCCGCTTGTTGTGACGGTGGATTTGTGCTAAGATGAAACAAAATCGTGAAAACACGGTGATAGGAGGCGGTGCAGGATGGATTACATGGATGAATATGAATTTGGCCGGCCCTATATGGTGGGCGATGAATATATTTTATGGAAGGGAAAACCGGAGAAAGGAGCCCTTTTCACCGGCAGAGAGATCATTATGCTTCCCTTTGCCCTGATCTGGCTGGCATTTTCTGTTTTCTGGGAACTGACCGCCATATTTTCCGGCGCGCCGTTATTTTTCTGCCTGTGGGGAATACCGTTTATAGGGATAGGTATCTATCTGTTAATCGGAAGATTTTTTCATATGGCGTATCTGAGGAAAAGAACTTTTTATATTATCACCAATAAGAAGATCATGATAAAAAGAGGAAACCGGATCGAAATGCATGACGGGAAGAGTCTTCCGCCTATGGACATCCGGATACATAAAAACGGAAACGGTACGATTACATTCTGTGACAATGTTTATATGAGCGGCAGGAGAAGATACGGCGCTTACTTTGCGCTGGAGAATCTTGCGGACGTCGTCGCGGCGCAGAACGCAGTCAGTATGATGGAAAAATAAGGAAGGAGATATCCAACATGCATAATTTGTACACGATTACATTCAGCCCGACAGGGACCAGCCAGCTGGCTGCCGACAGAATCGCAGAGGCGTTTGAAACCAAACCGGTACCGGTAGATCTGTGCCAGGAGGTATCCGGTGAAATACAGATCGAACCGGACAGCGTCTGTATCCTTTCAGCGCCCTGCTATGGGGGCAGGATTCCTGAAACGGCTGTGGAACGTTTTTCGCATATCCGGGGAAACGGGGCTGCAGCCATTGTCTGTGTGACTTATGGAAACCGCGCCTATGAGGACGCGCTGCTGGAACTGGCGGACTGTGCAAAGACCGCCGGCTGCCGGGTGATTGCCGGCTGCGCGGCGGTCGGAGAGCATAATATCATGCATATTTATGGGACGGGGCGTCCGGACGCCTCAGACCTGGATGAACTCCATCAGTTTGCCGTTCGGGCCGCCCGAAAGATAGAGGCCGGTCTGACAGAGGAGCCGGTATTGCCGGGAAATCGCCCCTATAAGGAGAGGCATGTGTCCACGATGAAGATCCTGACAGATGAAAACACATGCAAAAGCTGCGGACTATGCGCGGCCAAATGTCCCGTAAAAGCGATCTCGGACGACGGACGCCGTGTGGATGAAACTCTCTGTATAGGCTGCATGCGGTGCATCAAAATCTGTCCCGAAAAATGCAGGAAGATACCGGAAGAACTGGTATCCGGGCTGATACAGAGAGTGGGAAAAGCCTGTGAAGGCAGGAAGGCGAACGAATTCTACCTGTAAAGGGATTATCCGAACAGATCCCGGGCCTTCTCCATCTTTTCCGTTACACGGACCCCGAAGGGACACCGTTCTTCACAGCCCCCGCAGGCGATACAGTCTTTGGCATTGGCCGGAAGCGCCTCGTAATGCGCTTTGATGGAAGCCGGAACCTGTTCCTGCATCGCCGCAAGGTCATAGAGTTTGTTGACCATGGCGATATCGATGCCGGCGGGACAGGGGGCGCAGTGTCCGCAGTAGGTGCACTGACCGGAATATGCGTGGCGCGGCGCCTTTGCCAGTACGTTGGCATAGTCCTTTTCTTCTTCGGATGCGGTCTCGTATGCCACGGCGTCCATCACGTGTTCCGGCGTGTCATAGCCTGCCAGTATGCTGGCGACTGCAGGCCGGGTCAGGGCGTAATGGATGCACTGAACCGGAGTCAGGGCGACTCCGAACGGAGAGGAAGCCGCAGAGAACAGGCGTCCTCCTGCGTAGCCTTTCATCACGTTGATCCCTATTCCCAGCCGCTCGCAGGTCTGATAGAGATCGGCCCGGTCCGGATGGATGCCGCCCAGGTTCTCATCGTAATCCTCTGCAAAATAGGTATTCATATCCTCGCTGGCAGGCAGCAGGTCGAATGCGGGATTGATGCTGAAAAGAAGCATTTCGATTTCCCCGCTCATGGCCGCCAGCTTTCCTACTTTGGGATTGTGCGTGCTCATGCCGATATGGCGGATCACGCCTTTTTCTTTCTGTTCTTTCACATATGCCAGAAATTCCCCTTCCATGATCTGGTGAAATTCTGCTTCTTCGTCCACAAAGTGGATCATCCCAAGATCGATATAATCTGTGCCAAGGCGGGTCAGCAGATCTTCAAAAGCCGCCCGGACTTTGTCCATCTCCCGGGTGCGGACATATTGCCCGTCCTGCCATGTGGAGCCAAAATGGCCCTGAATGATCCATTTTTCCCGTTTTCCTGCGATCGCTTTTCCGATGTTGGAGCGCACGTTCGGCTCCGCCATCCAGCAGTCCAGGATGTTGATCCCCTGCTCTTCGCAGCAGTCAATCACGGCTTTTACTTCTTCCGTGTTGTGGCGTTCCAGCCACTCCGCGCCGAGACCGATCTCGCTGACCTTCAAGCCGGTTTTTCCCAAATCTCTGTACCTCATATTTCCAACTCCTTTCTGTTCTTTAAAGCATAGCATAAAATGATTTGCTTAACAATCAGGAGCTTTATAACAGGCTTTTCGCGAGCGTGAACCACTGATCGCCGGTCAGATCCAGATTGTAACCGGAAATTCTGTAGAAGTTTTCTTCATCGTTCCACAGAACGCTTTCCTGTTCGGAGACGCTTCCGTCCTCCCCGGTGTATGTCTCCGTCTGATAATAAAGCGTAACGGGATTGCCGGAGCTGTCAGTGCCGGTGGCCGTCTCCGCGCTCCCGGCGGCTGCTTCCGTCAGAGCCGTGCGGCTTGCCGCTTCTTCCAGAGGACTGATCTGGTAAATAATGGTGTTTCCGTCCGGATCCATGTAAGCGGCATAGACGCTTTTATAAGTCCCGATTATCTCTCCGTTTTCATCATAATCGGTATCGTCGTTCATGCTCATTACTTCAAAAGAGTATCCAAAATCCAGCTCTTCGGGACAGTTGAAGGTCAGGCCCGTCTCCTGCTGCGCTTCTTTCAAAGTCTCATAACTGTGGGTAAGCGTAGCAGGCGTCGTTTCGGAATCGGTCCGGACACTTCTAAGAGCGGCATAACAGGTGAAACCAAGGCACAGGACAATTGCGGCGGCCAGGACGACAGCAGGTTTTTTCACAGGTAAACGTTTCATTTTCATACTCCTTTCAGGTAAAGCGGCCAGGCGGTCCCTGGCATTTTGCGGTAAAGTAATCTCCTCAAAAGTTTCTTTATATAAATTCCGATTCATATCCATCCTCCTTCAACATGGATTTTAGTTTTTCCCTTCCACGCATCAGCCGTGTCTGGACGGTGGATTCTTTGATCTGCAAGATGGAGGATATCTCTTTGACAGAATACCCTTCATAGTAGTACAGATGAATGATGATGCGGTAGATCTGCGGAAGACGCCGGACCGCACTGTAAAGGTCCGAATATTCTTTCATGGAAAAGTGCGGTTCCTGCGGCCTGTCTTCCAGATAATCCACTTTCTTTTTCCAGAAAGACCGGAATACATTCCGGCATTCATTGACGGCAACGGTGATCAGCCATTTTTTCACATGAAGGACGTCGGTGAAAGCGGTCTCTGTGTTAAGAAGTTTTAGAAATGTATTCTGCATAATATCTTCCGCGTCGCTGGTATTGCGGCAGCTGCTCAGCACGATCCGGTAAATGTCGTCTGCATACAGATTAAAATAGCGGGTGTATTCCTGCGAGGTCATACATAGGTGCATCTCCTTTCTGCTGCTTGTTTGAAAAGCTTTTCATTATAATAACACTTCCCGGAGGGGAAATATCTCAGCGGGGAGGAAAATATTTTGATTTGCAGTTAATTGGATAAGATGATAATGGTTAATATTTTATGGAAAAAAGTTGCATAAAAAATTAAATATGCTATAATATATACAGGATGACAGGATTGTGTGGAGGAAACGACTATGATTATAGAAATCAGAGCAAAAAACTGTTTCGTTTTTGATGAGCAGATTATCTTTTCGATGAAAGCCGATATGAGAAACAAGAAGTTTGCCTCAAATGTGCATCGGGAAAATAATTTTAATATTTTAAAAACAGCCGGAATCTACGGACCGAACAATGCGGGAAAAACCTGTTTTATAAAATGCATAAAGGCAATCAGGCAGATCCTGCTTGATAAAAAGCCTGGTTTAATGCCGAATATTTTTACGGACAGTGATATCTGTGAGCTGGGAGTAACCTTCCTTGCCTTTGGACGAAAGTTCTCCTATGACTTCAAATACGATACTGCGGAAAAAGAATTTATATACGAGAGCTTTTCTGAGATATTAAAGGATCAGTATGGAAATGAAAAAGAGATTTTCTGGCTGGTGAAGGATTCTGTGCAGGAGCAATATTCCTGCGCCGACGAAGACGCGGTTCAGATGATGCCATTAATGGCTAAAAATAATCTGCTGTGCTATCTGATCGATACCAGTAAATTTGAACATTTGGAAGAGATGAAAAAGATAATTGTTGATTTTGCCGGGAAAATCGACATTATCAATATGAATAATATTCCCATGGAACATACGATTAAGCTGATGAAAAATAAAAATCAGCTTCAGCAGAAGGTAGTTGATTTTATCAAGAATGCTGATCTTTATATGGATAACTTTGAATACGCGGATATGGACCAGATCAAAGTGAAAGCGGAAGATGAAAGCGAAAAACCTGATGAAAAGGTCTTAGAACTTCCGGAAACAATTATGGATCAAATCAGGCTTGTTTCCACTTATAAAGGCGTTCATGTGCCAAGCATGCTGTTTGATTCTACCGGAACAAAGAAAATAGCTGCGCTGGCAGGGTATGTGGTAGAAGGACTTGAGCAGGGAAGAATTCTTGTAATAGATGAACTTGACAGCAGTATCCATTTTAAACTGACCAGAGCAATTGTGGCGATGTTTAACAATGAACTGAATATAAACGCGCAGATGATATTTACCATCCATGATATTAATCTTATGGATTGCAAAAAACTGTTTCGTAAGGAGCAGATTTGGTTTGTGCACAAAGATAAAGACGGGGTATATGTGTACTCGTTGGCGGATTTTACTGCCCAGCAGGGCGTTCGTGACACAACAGATATCATAGAAAAGTATAGAAAAGGAGCACTGGGCGCTCTTCCGGATCCCGAATTGCTGAATTCCCTTTTAAGCATTAAAGGGGATGGGAAGGGAGGAGCTGCGGATGGAGAATAGACTTCCTGTTTTCTCTGATAAGCAAAAAATATGTGTCATCTGTGAGGGGAATGAAGATTATAAAGGGAGAGCCGATCAGATCGAAACAATAATGAAGTATATTACCGTAGAGAATTACGCGGATATGCGCTGCAGAATAGAAGAATTGGAGACCATTGATACAGTTACAGGAAGCAGTAATTTTGGAATGTTTATGAAACTGTTTGAAAGTGAAGAAAGCGGCTGGATTGATGAAATTAATGCAGTGCTGGAAGAATAGATAAAATATTGACACAGGAGAGTTCGGATATGCTGATATATGAAGGCACAAAAGACGATTTTTTGACAAGTGTAGTGCAGGATACGATTGCTGTGGAAATTGAAAGAAATATTTATGAGAGAATGCACCGGCACACAGCAAAAAATGAATTTCGTGCATGGGAAAATTCCATGGAATATATGTATAAGGTCCTGAATGATCAGGATATTCCATCAGATGCGGGAATTGCGATCGAGTACAACATCCCTCAGACATCGAAACGCGTTGATTTTTTGATATCCGGTTATGGCGAAAAAGAAGACGCCAATGTTGTACTGATCGAACTGAAGCAGTGGGATGAAGTGGAAGCGGTTCCGGGACGGGACGCTCTGGTACAGACATATACCGGAAATGCCGTGAGACAGGTAGTTCATCCTTCGTATCAGGCATGGTCCTATGCGATGCTGATCAGCGATTATAACGCTTCTGTACAGGAAGGAATGGTTTCGATCTTCCCATGCGCCTACCTGCACAATTACAGACGGCATGAGCAGGATCCGATTGATGCCGAACAGTATAAAATATATCTGGAAGATGCGCCGGCATTTACACGAGGCGAGGTCACAAAACTGCGGGATTTTATTAAGAAGAGTATCCGGACTGGCGACCAGAAAGAATTGATTTATCTGATTGATTCGGGGCGCATTAAACCATCGAAAAGCCTGCAGGATGCTATCGCCGGAATGTTGAAGGGCAACCGTGAATTTATCATGCTGGATGAACAAAAGGTTGTGTATGAGGAGATCCTGGAGGAGGCCAGACTTTCCGCAAAGGATGGCCGGAAGCGCGTCGTGATCGTAAAAGGCGGCCCCGGTACAGGGAAGAGCGTGGTGGCAGTGAATCTGCTTGCCGAGCTGACAAAAGAGGATCAGTTCTGCCAGTATGTATCCAAAAATTCCGCGCCAAGAAATGTGTACCGGAAAAAGTTAAAGGGTAATATCAGAAAAAGCAGTGTCGACAACATGTTCAAAGGATCGGGCATTTATACAGAAACGGACAATAATATGGTCGACACGATCCTTGTAGACGAGGCCCATCGTCTGAATGAAAAATCCGGTATGTTCCATAACATGGGAAAAAACCAGATTAAGGAAATCATCCATGCGGCGAAATGCAGCGTGTTTTTTATCGATGAAAGACAGCGGGTCACGCTTCAGGATATCGGAAGCGTAGAAGAGATCAGGAAATGGGCGAAGAAAGAGAAGGCCCGGATCACGGAGATGGAACTGGTGTCCCAGTTCCGATGCAACGGATCAGACGGGTATCTGGCCTGGCTGGATCATACGCTGGAGATTCGCGATACTGCAAATTTTGACATGGAGGGTATCGACTATGACATCAGGATAATGGATTCTCCGGTGAAAATGCAGGAACTGATTATTGAAAGAAACTGCGCATCGCATAACAGGGCAAGAATTCTGGCCGGCTATTGCTGGAACTGGAGGAAAGAAGGCGTCAATGATCCATCTGTACATGATATAAAGATCGGAGATTTTGAAATCAGCTGGAATCTGAAGAATACCACCACCTTTGCCATCGATGAAGATTCGGTCCATGAGGCCGGCTGCATACATACTTCCCAGGGCCTGGAATTCGACTATGTCGGAGTCATTATAGGCGATGACATGCGGTATGAAAATGGAAGAGTCATTACAGATTTCACAAAAAGAGCCAGAACAGACCAGTCCCTGAAAGGAATCAAAAAGCTGTATAAAAAGGATCCGGACCGTGCGAAGAAAGAAGCAGACGAAATTATAAAAAATACATACCGGACATTGATGACGCGGGGGATGAAAGGCTGTTATGTATACTGTACAGACCGGGCGTTATCCGCGTATCTGAAAAAGTGTCTGGGAACGCAGAAAAGTGAGGGCGAAAAATGACAAAGGAAACAATCGAGCAGGTTTTAAAGTTCCGCGACGAGCGGAACTGGAAGCAGTTTCACAATCCGAAGGATCTGGCCATCTCCATCTGCCTGGAGGCCGCGGAGCTGCTGGAGGTTTTTCAATGGAGCGCGGAAGACGTCCGGTGTGAGGAGAAAAAAGACAAAATCAGGGAAGAGCTTGCGGATGTATTAAATTACTGCATTTTGATGGCGGACACCTGCGGACTGGATATGGACGAGATCATTCAGGAAAAAGTCAGGAAAAACGCGGAAAAGTACCCGGTGGAAAAAGCGTACGGACATAAAGAGAAATATACGGAGCTGGGGGAATAATATGCAGCTGCCATATTCTGATGTACTGGACATCGCCCATTTTTCCAGATTGTTTGACAACAAAAGCGAATGCTATAAACTGTTCTGGTTTCAGGCGATTGCGCGAAAAATCAAAGAGGGCCATGAGATCATCACCTTTGAAACGCTGATTGATGAAATGATCGCAGACGCATGGTACATGGTTTCGGAGTATCATTTGAACTTGGGGCCGAGTGACGCGCTGGAGCGGGTGGTTCATCGGCTGAGCGGAATCAGCCATATGAAATCCTGTGAGAAGAAAGAAGTGATCCTACATTATCTGGCCGCCTGTGAGGATCGGGAAGTCACGGCTATGAAACGTATCTTATCCCAGAATGTGCCCTATCGGCTGCAGGCTCCTTTCATGGAGTCCATGAAGGGGAAAGAGTGGAGCAGATCCGGGAAAAATCTTGCAGAGAGAATCAATCAGGAACAGAGGCTGATGTATTATTTTCTGGGGTTCAACGGCCTGAATACTCAGATTCAGATACAGAAGGAATGGGCGGATTATATCAGACAGAACTATGAAATCATACAGGGATGGGTGGAATTTAATCTGATCCAATATCTTCAGAAAAGGAATCCCAGCGTCCCGGGAATCGTGGACAAGCTCTATCCGCCAAAAGAACGGAATCTGGAAAAGGTAAAAAAATACTGGAAAATGATTATCGCCGTAAAACCTGTCCGCGAGATCTATGGAAAAGAACCATTGAATGAAAGAAATATCTCCATCGATCATTTTGTGCCCTGGTCCTATGTGGCGCACGATGAACTGTGGAATCTGACGCCTACAACGCGGAGTATTAACAGCAGCAAAAGCAACAGCCTTCCGGATTGGGATACCTATTTCCCTGTGTTGTGTAAAAGCGAATATTTATCCTATGAAGTGATGTGGGAATATCCCCGGATACATAGTGAGTTTGAAAAATGCGCCAGGGAGCATCTGAATAACCAGGAGATCAGACAGAAGCTTTATCAGGAAGGACTGTCGGAAAGAGAGTTTTCAATGCATCTGGAAAATATCCTGTTTCCGGTGTATCAGTCTGCAAAAAGCATGGGATTCTCGAATTGGAGCCTGAAGGGGTAGGTTTATGGGCGATTATTATGAAATTAACGCGAAGCGATATGCGGAAGAAACATTCTCTGCCGATATGTCAGAACAATATGGGAGATTTCTTCCTCTGCTGAGGGAGCAGGCGAGGATCCTCGATGTGGGAAGCGGCAGCGGGCGTGACGCATGCTATTTCCAAGAGCAGGGATATAAAGTGACCGCGCTGGAACCCTCAAAAAATCTCTGCATGGAAATCCGAAAGGTTTTCTCAGGAGAAATCATATGCTCTGATATTCAGAGCTATCAGCCGGAAGAACGGTATGACGGAATCTGGGCATGCGCGTCGTTTCTGCATCTGCGGGAAAAAGAAGTGCTCCGCTTTTTTGAAAAAATGGATCTGTACCTGAAAGACAATGGGATCCTCTATCTCTCCGGGAAAAACGGGATCCCTACAGGAGAGGCGGCGGACGGACGCTATTTTCTGGAGTTTACTGAAGAACTGGTGGAGAAGATACTGGCGGTCAATGACCGGGTGAGGATAGAGGGATTGTGGTATACAGGGGATGTGAACGGAAGGGAAGGGTTCCGGTGGATGAATGTGATATTTAAAATGTTATAAAAGGGTAATATGGAGGAGGTATCCTGTTTGAAAAAGAAAAAAGATGAAGTGACGATTCGGTCCGGCGCGGCGGAATATCTGACTTATGTGGCGTCCATCGGTGATCAGCAGGACAGTATCGAAATGCGATATGAGGATGAAAACATCTGGCTGACACAGAAAATGATGGCTGCGTTATATGATGTCGGACTTCCAACAATCAATGAGCACATAAAAAAGATATATGCAGATAGAGAGTTGGAGAGGGAAGCAACTATTCGGAAATTCCGAATAGTTCAAACTGAAGGTTCCCGACAGGTGAGCCGGGAGGTGGCTCATTACAATTTGCAGATGATCATAGCGGTTGGTTTTAAAGTAAATAATGAGAGAGCAGTTCAGTTTCGTAAGTGGGCCAACGGCATTGTGAAGAACTATACAATCAGAGGCTGGGTTATAGATGATGAGCGCCTGAAAAATGGCGGTTCTGTGCTTACTACGGAATATTTTGACCGGCTGCTTGAACAGATACGTGAAATCCGTTTGTCAGAGCGCAGGTTTTATCAGAAGATCACAGATATCTATGCCACATCCCTTGATTATGATCGGACAGCACAAACGACGAAACAGTTTTTTGCCAAAGTACAGAATAAAATGCATTACGCGGTTCATGGGCATACAGCAGCGGAACTGATCTACGAGCGGGCAGACGCAGAGAAACCTCATATGGGACTCACCACATGGGCCGCGGCACCGGAAGGTAAGATTGTGAAAAGTGATGTCAGTGTCGCAAAGAATTATCTTACAGAAAAGGAAATGCGTTCTTTGGAACGAATTGTATCCGCATATCTGGATCTGGCTGAGGACCGGGCTGAACGTCATATACCTATGACAATGGAAGACTGGTCAAAACGTCTGGATTTATTTTTAATGGCGGACGATAGAGACGTTCTTCAAGACGCAGGGAAAATAACTGCGGAGATTGCGAAAGCAAAGGCTGAGACAGAATTTGAGAAGTATCGTGTGATTCAGGATAGGCTGTATATGTCGGATTTTGATAAGTATTTACTGGAATTGGAAGAGAGAGTGAAGAAATAGAGAGGATCTTGGTTATCTGAAAAAAGACCTTTTTCAACCAGGGTCTAAATATTTGTACGATTAAAGAACTAAAACTTCCCACACCAATACGGTGTATTGAACCTTGAAAATTCAATATTTC